>ERZ795050.73-NODE-73-length-139791-cov-6.936223_pt1 | contig 139791 bp, 95 predicted proteins | sample MGYA00375134_ERZ795050 | MGnify/ENA primary metagenome ERZ795050 (study PRJEB30179, sample SAMN05720221) | activated sludge metagenome | isolation source: Anaerobic digester | place: Japan | collected 2015-05-26 ... | reverse complement strand
AGGATTCCCATCCTCACTGGTGACGATGCGGAAAGGATTCCGCGAAGACAAACGGCCCGGAAGGGATTCCGGGCCGAGCGGGCAATTCTCAAGCATTCATGCCTGATTCGCCATTATGGCTGGCCCCAGAATCCGTTCTGGGGCCTCCCCGCTTGAGGATTCCCATCCTCACTGGTGACGATGCGGAAAGGATTCCGCGAAGACAAACGGCCCGGAAGGGATTCCGGGCCGAGCGGGCAATTCTCAAGCATTCATGCCTGATTCGCCATTATGGCTGGCCCCAGAATCCGTTCTGGGGCCTCCCCGCTTGAGGATTCCCATCCTCACTGGTGACGATGCGGAAAGGATTCCGCGAAGACAAACGGCCCGGAAGGGATTCCGGGCCGAGCGGGCAATTCTCAAGCATTCATGCCTGATTCGCCATTATGGCTGGCCCCAGAATCCGTTCTGGGGCCTCCCCGCTTGAGGATTCCCATCCTCACTGGTGACGATGCGGAAAGGATTCCGCGAAGACAAACGGTCCGGAAGGCGTGCTCCGCTTGCGGCTCCGGGATCGCTGCGCACGCCTATGACTAACCTCGGGAAGCGTATCAGGGATTCCGGGCCGAGCTGCTCACGCTCACCTCACTCGGGCAATTCTCATGTCTTCATTCCTGATTCGCCATTCCTCGCACGCTATCCCGCAGGGCCGCAATGACCCGATCGACCGCCCCTGGTGCCGGGTCGCTCAGCATCGGCAGGAACACCAAGTCGCGGTGCAGTTGCTCGGCCATAGGGAAGTCGCCCTCGCGGTAGCCTCGCCAGCCTTCGCATAACGGTCCGCGGCCAAGGGTGAAGATATCGAAGCCCTGCGCGAACAGCGGCAGCCGGTGGAGCAGTTGGTAGGTGCTCCCGCCGGCTGGTATGCCTTTCGACTTCAGCTTCTCGATCAGCTCTCCGGCGGGCCGGCCGCCGAGCTCGTCCGGCCGATAGTGGATCGGGAACGCGTAGTACCCGCCGCGCACGGAACCCTCGGACGTCGGTACCGGGGCCACGCCCGGCAAGTCCTTCAACGCCGCCTCGACCGTTTCGACATACTGCCGCCGCCGCTCATTCAACCCGGCCAGCTTGCGCAACTGCACCAGGGCGATGCCGATGCCCAGCGGATGTGCCCGCGTTTTCATTCCCAGACCGAGCGGCTGATGCTTCTGATACGAAGCGGTCTGCAGGTCCATCCCGGCCATGCGGTTGACCTGCCCCAGCAGGCATGCGCGATCAAAGATCTCGACGTTGTTGGTCGCGAGCACGCCGCCTTCGCCGCCGCTGACCGGCTTGGTGCCCTGCAGGCTCCAACAGCCGACGTGCCCGATCGACCCGACCGGCCGTCCCTTGTACGTGGCTCCGTGAGCGTGCGAGCAGTCCTCGAGCACCGGCACACCCGTCTCGCGACTGACGGCCATGATGGCGTCCATGTCCGCGACCCAGCCCCACAGATGAACCACGACAATGGCCCGCGTGCGCGGCGTGATTCTCCGGCGAACGTCCGCGGGATCGAGTTGCATGGTCAACGGGTCCGAGTCGCAAAAAACCGGCCGTGCTCCCAGAAGCAGTGCCGGGCTGATCGAGCAGATCCACGTGTACGTCGGGCAGATCACCTCGTCGCCCGGCCCAACGCCCAGCCCGAACAACGCGCTGTAGATCGCGAGTGTGCCGTTGCAGGTGGTCAGGCAGTATTTCAGGCCGGTCATCTCGCGCCACACCTGCTCGAACTCGCGCACCACCGGCGTCCCCCCCGACAGTTCATTGCGCAGCACCATCTGGTAAGCTTGCCGTGCTTCTTCCTCGCCAACCTGGCGCCAGCGATCCAACTCGCCGCCGGCGTCGGTTTGACCGGTCTGAACGAAGACCGGAACGTCGCCTTTGCACCCGGAGTGTGAGGCCATGTTCATTGCTCGCCGTTCACCATTCATCATTCCGCCTTCAGCCTACGATCGTTTTGCGAAAGCCTCAACCGCCTGGCCCACCGCCAACAAGCTGACATCGTCCAGTTCCGTCGCTCGACCATCAACCAGCCGCGCGATCATCGCATTGACGATCACGCGGATCGCGCCCAGGCGCCGTGCCGACGAGCCAAGGGCCTTCTCGACCTCGCACAACGCGGTCAGCGAGTGATCGGCATCGGAGGCCCCGGAGGTGTACAGTTCGTCGAGCAGAACCGCCTCAGCCCGCTCGATGGCACTTCGCACCCATTTTCGCAACGGCGGCTCCTGGGGCAGAATTCGATACAGCATGGCCAGGGCCCGCAGAATAATCGCGTGATACACGGTTCGGCAGTTATGGCGGTCGAGCCAGCGGCCGGCCGGCAGTTGCCCCGGCAGAATGCCAAGCACCGTTTTCTGTATGGCCGGGGCACGAAAGTCCTCACGGCCGACAGCTTCAACGCACCGGGCCAAGGCCCAGACCGAAAAGGCGTTGTAGTTCCAATTCGGCACGACCGGCCGTTCGACCGCCCAGCGGCAAGCCCGCTCGGCGGATTCGCGGTACGCCGTCGTCTTGAAGTGCTCGAATGCCGTCAACATCGTCACCGCGCACACACCGTTGTCGAACTGCAGGCCGCCGTCGCCGAAATCGTCGATGATCCAGCCGTCCTGGAACGCCTCGGGGTGTTGAGCGTAAAGCGACTGCAGCGGCGGCGAGAAGTGCGGATGCCAGCCGCGCACATCGGGAAAAGGGAACAAGCCATTCGGTTTTTGCACTGAAAGCAGGTAATCGAGACCTTCCTTTACTCGTTTGCGGATTGCCGCCTCGTCGCCGAAGCCCTGCCGCATCGCGGCGATCCCGCCGATGATGACGTAGGCCGTCTGACGCAGCAACGTGTGGCGCACCTCGGGATGATCCCTTGGCAAGCCCCAGCGGCCATCTCCGCTGTATGCCTTGTCCGCGGCAGCCCAACCGGCGGTCCACAAACGTCGTAACCGATCCGGCGCGACAGCGACGTCAGGATTGGGGGAACCGGCAAACCGCGGAGCCGTCTCGGGGACGGTCGCCCACTCGCCCAGAGCCTCGTGCATTCGGGCAACGGCGGATTCAACAGCATTGGCGTCTTGTTGGAGCATTGCCTTCGCCAAGCCGCGTCGAGCCGCATCGACCTGCTCGCGAACCTCTGGAGGCTCAGGCACACCTGCTGCGGGGCGAGTTGTTGTCATAAGATTGCTCCGCATCCACGAACCGCAACAGACGATGTTCCGGCCGGCGCCCTTTGACACATGAAATGCCCAGACCGGCGTCAGGTGATGATACCCCCGCGCCCAGAATGCACAACCAACAAGGCGCGAACCAGCCGAACGCAGGCGAGGGAAAGACTGGGCATGGGACGGGCTTCGGCTTTCGGCCGGCTGTCGTCAGTATTTGTAGTAATCCATGATGTTGAAGTAGTTCTCGACGAACCAGCCGGGACCTACGAACGTTCGCGTATCCATGTACTTGGCTTCGGCATGGAAATCGAGGAACAGCGCGTTGTGCACGGAGAACCGACCGTGCCAGCCCATCCGCTGCTGCTTGTGAACAAGATCCATGTACATAGGAGCATCTTCGACAAGCACGATCGATGATGGGGAAGGGCGTCGCCGGCCGGGGGGCTTGTAGCGATTCCACGGGTTCGTGTAGTAGCTGTTGCCACAAAGATAGTGAACAGGCAACTGGCCCACCGGATTCTCAATCATGGGGTCGCCCACGTCGGCGGGACACTCGAACAGCGGTGTCGGCTGGTCCAGCCCCGTTCCGCGGTACAAGTACCTGGTCAACGGACGACCGAGAACCTCCGGCTTGGGCGGATCGTTCTCAACGTCATGGATCCAAGCCGCCCGCTTTCCGCCCCAATGACAGTTCGACCAAGGGAACGGTCTTCTGCCGGGAGCGGGCTCGCGCACCGTCCCGAGCGTGCTGTCGATGTACCACAACTTGTCTGCCGGTCCGACGGGAAGCCAGCCGTGGTAGTCGCCCTGGTAAAGCTTCATCGCCGAGCCGATGCTCATCAGGTTGGACAAGCACACCACCGATTTGGCGTTCCGGCGCGCTCCCTCCAGCGCGGGCAGGAGAATAGCGACCAGCAGGGCGATGATCGCGACCACGACGAGCATCTCGATCAGCGTGAAACCACGATGGCCAGAATGAGTCCGCATTGTCCACTCCGCCGAAGGGTGGGGTATGCGAAATGGAGCTCGCACGAACACCTTGAGTATAGCACGTGGCACGGGCCAGGGCAAGGGGCCTGCGATGAGGGGCTTGTGCAGGGGCCGGTGACAGAAGCGGCGGCACTCCTTGCGGCTGACCCGGTTGTGGTGAGCGCAAGCCGAAAGCAGAGCGCTTCAGCGGTCTTTACTGAAGGGCAAATAGGCCAGTCGTTTTACGACTGGTTCCCGGTCGGCCAATTCCCCCCCTTACTGTGTTATCCCATCGAGGCCGTTTTAACGGGCCTGTCCTTGTCCGGTAAGCCCGTTGAAACGGGCTGAGACCACAGAAAGGAAGAAGAACCGCGGGCGACCACCAACCGGCCGCATCACGGCCGGCCTTTGGCGGCCCCCCCTGAACGGGGTTGATCGCCCAACCTGGACCGGTCGGCATGCCCGCCCAGACTGTCACGCACCCCTTGTGCAGCGCGGCAGTGAAGGTACACTACGGATCGTTCTTTCAGACGCGCGTCGGAAAGCATCCACGCGAGAATGACCCATAAGCTCTGACAGAACGGAGGAGACGCACAAACATGCGAAGATCACATCTGATTCTTGTGGCGGTCACGGCCTGGAGCGTGTCTTTTGCGGGGGCACAAGCCACGGATGACGCACTCAAAGACTACACCTGGTTTCTGAACAAGCTGATCGATCTGGATCATCTCGTCGTTCTGGAGCACGGGCAGACCTGCAAGCAGTTCTCCAGCTATGACCGGGCATCCAGGTACGACGAGGCCTCCGACCAGTATGTGAAATGGGATGCCAACGGCGATGCCGGCCACTACCTTCGCATCGACCCGGCCACCGGCGAGGGAGTCATGGCCGAGATGGAAGGCCCGGGTTGTATCTGGCGGATCTGGTCGGCGAACCCGCAGGGGCGGATTCGCTTCTACTTTGACGGGGCGGAGAAGCCCCAGCTTGAGCATGAATTCAGCGCACTATTCACCGGCAAGGTTACCGGTTTCCCCAAGCCGCTTGTGTGGCAGCGACGCACCGACGTGGGGGGTGATAACCCGGCGTCAAACTGCTACGTTCCCATTCCCTACGCCAAGAGTTGCAGAGTAACCGCCGACAAGCCCGTCAACCAGTACTACCATATCGGATATACGACGTTTCCGAAGGAATGGCGGGTCAAGACCTTCAGCCTGGAGCACACGCCGGCCGAGGAGATCGTCTTCCAGAGGGTGTGCAAGGCGCTGGCAAACTGTGGCGTTGATCCTCAACCGGTTCAGAACGCGCTCACCATCGAAAAGAACACCACCTTGGTTCCCGGCCAGCCCATACCGGTGGCCGATCTGAAAGGCCCGGGGACCGTGCGTCAGTTCCTGACCAAGCTGACCTCTGAAGAGCGCTGGGCCCGTCGAAAGGTCTTGCTGCAAATCTTCTTCGACGGCGATGCGGCGCCGGCGGTGGAAGCGCCGATCGGCGACTTTTTCGGAGATGCCTGGGACGAGGCGTCATACAAGAGTTTGCCGCTGGGCATCACCGACGACCTGAACTACTGCTATTGGCGTATGCCCTTCGCCCAATCGGCGCGTTTTGTGGTCACCAACCAAGGCCGCAGACCCGCCCAACTCCGCACCCGGATCGTTTACCAGCAGGGTGGGCCGCCGGCCGGAGCCGCTCGTTTCCACGCCAAATGGCGCCGCGATCCGGTCAGCAAAGACTTTGACTACCCCTTCCTGGAATGCGCCGGTCCAGGACGATTCGTGGGCGCGGCTCTCTTCATCGATAACATTGCCGGCGGCTGGTGGGGCGAAGGAGATGAGAAAGTCTGGGTGGACGGCGAGAAGTTTCCGTCAACCTTCGGCACCGGCAGCGAGGACTACTTTGGCGATGCGTGGGGCATTCGCCATTTTGCCAACGCCTTCCACGGCTGTCCCACCCCCGGCGAGTTCGGCCAGCGTCGCCGGCAGTCCTGTTACCGCTGGCACGTCGCGGACAGCATTCCTTTCGACAACTCCTTCAAGATGACCATCGAGAATTATGCAGCCATCACCAAGCCACCGATCCCCAACGACTACAGTTCAATGGCCTATTGGTATCAGGCTGCCGGGGGTAGCGACTTCTTCACCTCGACGCCCGTCGAGTCGCGCATCCCACAGGGGCCGCGTCACGCCAAGGGCATCGATGCCGAAAACATGATTGCCGCCGACAAGCCGCCGGTCGGCGCGGAGATCGTTACCGACGACGACTTACCCGAACAGATGTCCTTTGGCAAAGGCCTGAAAATCAGCGGCCAAGCCGGAACCACCGTGCCGATCACCATTCCCGCGCCGGACGACGGGCGGTTCTCGATCGAAGCCCGGCTAGCGAGGGGCGTGAAGGCCTCCGACTTTGAAATCCTCCAAGACGGCAAGCCGATCGGCGAATGGGTTCGTTTGGTCAAGGGGCCTAACACCCTCAGTGTTCGCCTGAGCGGCAAGCCGGTAGAAGGTGATCGCTGCTGCGTCATCCTGGATTTTTTTATCCTCGAGCCTTACCGCAATTTCGTTCGCAACTGGTACCTCATGGGACCGTTTCCGAACCCCAGCAAGATGGGTACCGACCAGACCTATCCGCCGGAGACGGAGCCGTTCAAGGCGGACCAGAGCTTTTCCGGCAAACGCGGCCCCGTTGGCTGGAGAAAGATCCGCGTTCCCAGCGGGCTGATGGTGTCAGACGACAAGTATTTCGAGGACGGCGAGTCGTTCGTTTTCTATGTTTACACCGAAGTGATCTCCCCGGACGACCGACAGGCCACGGTTTACGCGGGCAGCGACGACGGGATCAAGGTTTGGATCAACGGCGATCTGGTGCACACGTGCAAGGCGGACCGGGCCCTTCAACCGGATCAGGACCGCTTCGACATCCGTCTCAGGAAAGGTCGTAACACGGTTCTTATCAAGCTCATACAGAACCAGGGCCAGTGGGGGCTGTCCTTCCGCATCGACGACCCGGCCGACGAGTTGCAGTATGTTGTGCCCTGAGTTCATTCCGCATCTTTGCCGATCCGTTCCGGTTCGCACCATCCTTGCAGGAATCGGGCGTCATCGATTTCTCCAGGCTGGATGCGGCGGGTATGACTTTGCCTCGGTCGTCATCTCGGGTGCTTCCTCGTTGGCCGGAGTCCGGACGCGACTGCCCGCACGGTTCTCGACGCGAGAGCCGCCCGTGGCCCGGCTGCCCGTCAGGATGGCAAAGCGGACAGAATCGGCGGAAGGATCATGATGCAGGGTCCGGACGAGAGCGCCGGTGCGTCCGAGTCAATCGTCCAAGCGGTCATCCCATCTCTCGCCAGACTTGCCTCCAGTCGGCCGCCGGTTTGCCGAAGCGGTCGAGGTATCGCTTGAGCACCCGCAGCCGGTCGGTCCGGCTGACGTGTGGACACTCTCGCAGGTCTGCGCTGAGTCGAATGAGCGCGGGGAGGTTGGCGAGCGGGTCGCGAGAGCGGGCCTGGCGGAGGTCGAGGTATCCGCTCAAAACCACAACGGGCTTGTCGGCAGAAAACCGGCTAAGACATATGGTGAGGTCCGAGGCCTTCAGTTTGTCGTAAACGAAGCCTTCCTCATCGAGCTTGCGGAACAACGCGCCGATTTGGCCGGCGATGCCGGCCCTGACGCGATGCCGCTCCTGGGGCGGCAAGCCCCTCGTCTGTTCCTGGATGAATTCGTGCAGCGATCGTGCCCCTGGGGGCTTCTCGATGAGAACGAGAGCGTATCGGAGCAAGCCGCAGCATCGCCTTTCGCAGACGGCCAAGGGGCGTGCGGCCGGGATGCCCCGGTTGAGCAGGGCGTTGGCTGTTTTCCAGAGTCGCATCTCGGGAGACGAGAATAAGACGTGTTTCAGTTGCCGGCCAAGGGTAGGGCGCCTGCCCAGGAGGACCACCGGGATGGACTTGCCGTCTTCGAGTTCCAGATCGAATGAACCCCGGGCGTGTTCACTTCTGCTTCTGCGGCAGATTCTGTCTGTTCCCGGGGTGGAAAGCACTCTCGATGCCAGTTGCCCTCGCCACCACCGGCGTGTCAACGGCGTCTTGGGGACCGCCGAGCCCGGCGTCGTCTGTTTGGTCCAGAGGAACACGCGGGCTCTTGTCCTGCGGTCGAGACGGAGGATGCCGAATCGCCGGCCGTTGCGAAGAGCCTGGCGGTCGCGTTTGGCGGCCTGGGCATTTGCATGAATCCGTGCTGCGTGCTCAAGTTCTCCGACGAGCCTGCGCCGGTCTTGAATCAGGTTCAGGTCCGGCCGGAGTCGCCCGCGCCACGCCATGTAAGCATGGAGAAACCGCATCCGGTCGGTCAACGAGGCGTTGAAGCGGAACCAGTTGCCGAAGGCGGCCAAGTTACGGATGGCCCGGCGATTACTGAGGCGACGGCGGATGGAAACAGCCTGCAGGTCGACGAAGCAAGCGCCATACCTGCCGTCACCGTACGGGAAGACCAGAATGTTGCCGGCATGCAGGTCTGTGTGCACGAAGGCCCCGTGATGTGCGCGTGCGATCAGCTCAGCCACGGCGTCGATGACCGCGTTTCGGTCGTTTCTTCGCAACGAACTCCCGATGCCGGCTCGAAGCCACCAGGTGTCAAGTTGTTCGGCATCCGGCGTCTCCATTGTGATGAAGATACTTGCCGGTTCGCGCCCGTTTGTTGATCGCCACGCCGCGGCCACGGGCACGACGGTGGCGATTCCACACCGGATCGCGTGCTCGGCCGCCCGCCACTCGCGCAGGCTGTCAGGGCCGAGGATCAGACGTCGCAGACGGTCCAACCAGGTTACCGGCCGGGCGATCTTGGCGAACACCGCGCCGCAGTCTGTTTGGACACGGAACACGTCTCGAATCTCATTGCTTTTGAACAGTCTCGCGCGGGGGTCGTTTTGGAGATCGAGCCAGGAAGGGCATTGCGATGATTCGAACAGAGCCAGCCAGTCCGAGCGGATTCGCCAGTGCCAGTCGTCGATGCGGCGGCGGATCCATTCGTGGGGCTCGACAAGCTCTCTGTTCGGCTTGACGCGTGGGGCGATGCTGGCTGAGGCTGGCTGGTCGGTCATCGCCATCGAGGTCCGATGTTCACGCAACGGCCATGCGATTGAGCCGGTGCTTGATCTCGCCGCCCACGATGGTCATCACCGCACGGCCGGTGACTTCCCACCCGTGGAATGGACAGTTGCGGCTCTTGGAGCGGAATTGGTTCACGTCGATCATCCAGCGGCAATGCGGGTCGATCAGCGTCACGTCGGCGTCGGCCCCAACGGCCAGCGTGCCCTTACTGATTGAGAGCATTTTCGCCGGGCGGACCGTCAGTCGGTCGATCATGGCAGGCCAGTCCATCAGGCCCGTCTCGACCAGTGCCCTGATGAACAAGGGCAGGGCCGATTCCAGGCCGATGATCCCGAACGGGGCGGTAAGGAACTCCAGTTCCTTTTCCTGGATTCCGTGCGGGGCGTGGTCGGTCGCCAGGCAGTCGATCGTGCCGTCGGCGACGCCTCGCCGGCAGGCCTCGACATCTTCCATCGTTCGCAGCGGCGGTTTCATCTTGAAGTTCGGGTCGTAGGTGGCGCACTGATCTTCTGTCAGGACGAGGTGATGGGCGCATACCTCGGCGGTCACCGGCAAGCCGGCGGCTTTTGCCTGGCGTACCAGCTCAACGGCCCTGGCGGTGGAGACGTGGCACACGTGGTAGCGGGCTCCGGTGGCACGGATCAGCGTCAGGTCCCGCTGGAGCATGAGTTCCTCCGCGATGGGGCTGATGCCGGGGAGGCCAAGCCGGACGGCCGTGGCTCCGCCGTTCATGACGCCGCCGCCCACGACATCCGGATCCTCGCAGTGCTGGAGGATCGGCTTGTCGAACATTCGAACGTAGTTGAGGGCCTGGATCATCAGTTGCGTGTTGGCCACACCGCTTCCGTCGTCAGAGAAGGCCACCGCGCCGGAGCGGACCATCTGACCCATCTCGGCGAGCTCCTTGCCTTGGCGGTCTTTGGTGATCGCGCCGACCGGGTAGACGTTGCAGGAGCCGACCCGTTGCGACTGGTGGTAGATGAATTCGATGGAAGCTTCGTCGTCGAGAGTCGGCTTGGTATTGGGCATACAGGCCACGGAGGTGAATCCGCCCGCGACGGCCGCTGCTGTTCCGGTCTCGATGGTCTCTTCGTCCTCGTCGCCGGGTTCGCGAAGGTGGACGTGAACGTCGATCAGACCTGGGCAGACAATCAGCCCTGTTGCGTCGACGGTTTGAGCGCCTGGCGCGTTCAGGTTGTGGTTCATTCCGGCGACCTTGCCGTCGGCCAGGAGCAGGTCGGCGATCTTATCCAGGCCTGAGGCCGGGTCAATGATTCTTCCGCCCTTGATGAGGAGGGTCTGTGCAGCCATGGGCTTCCTCTGAAGTTGGGTGGCTCGTTCTCTACCGCACGACCCAACGGGACGGCGGCCGGATGATTGTACCCGAACGGGGCGAGGGCCGGCCATCCCGGGCGGGCGGTTCCTGACAGGAGGTTCCGGGGCGATTAGACTGAGCCGCCTGAAGGTGCAACCGCGTACTGAGGATAATGTGCGATGTCTCGTCTTGTTTGGGCTTTCTTGGCGGCATGGGTGGCGATGGGATTGACCATGACGGAGGCGGTGCTATCGGGTGAGCCGACCACACAACCGGCTCCGGTGCCGGCTTCGGGCCAGACTCTCCGGGATTTGCGGGCCTACCTCCTGCGTCGAGCACCGAAGTTCGTCGCCCCGAGCGATCCGGGCGAGTGGCTCCCGCAGGCCGAGCAGATTCGTGAGAACGTTCTGAGGAATGTCATATTCCGAGGTGTGCCGCAGCAGTGGCAAGAAGGTCCGGTCAGGATCGTGTGGCAGGAGACGCTGCCGGGCAGGGGCTACAAGATCCGAAAGCTCAGGTACGAGGCGGTGCCGGGGCTCTGGATCGGGGCATTGCTGTACGAGCCCGAGGGTCTTACGGGCAAGGTTCCGGCGGTACTCAATCCGAACGGGCATGTCGGCAAGCCGGGCATGACCATCGACTACAAGCAGGCTCGGTGCATCAACCTGGCGAAGCGCGGCATGCTCGCACTGAACTACGAGTGGATCGGCATGGGGCAACTGGACGGCCCGGGCTATGCGCACGGCAACGCCTCGCACCTGGACCTGTGCGGCCGTGCCGGCTTGTCGGTCTTCTACCAATCGCTCAAGCGCGGGCTGGACGTGCTCTTATCTCATCCCTCGGCCGACCCGGAGCGGACGGCTGTGACGGGCCTGTCCGGCGGCGGCTGGCAGACGATTGTTTTCAGCTCGCTGGACACAAGGGTCAAGCTGTGTGCTCCCAACGCCGGTTACTGTGGCATTGAACGGCGCATCTGGGAGACCCGTGACATCGGCGACCGTGAACAGAATCCGCCCGACCTGGTGGCTATCGCCGATTACCCGGTGCTGACAGCCCTGCTCGCCCCGCGTCCGGCCCTGCTCATCTACAACGCGAACGACGATTGCTGTTTTTACGCAGCGACCGCCCGCTTGTCGGTGTTCGAGCCGGTTGCACCGGTGTATGAAATGCTCGGCGTGGGTGATCACTTCGCTTTTCACGTCAACAGCGATCCGGGCACGCACAATTACCTCAAAGACAATCGCCAGGCGTTTTACCGTTTCATTAACCGCCATTTCCTCCCGCCCGATCAGCGCAAGGATGAGGAGATCCCCTGCGAAGATGAGATCCGCAAGCCGGAGGAATTGAAGATCGAGTATCCGCCGGATCATGCGGACTTCTACAGTCTGGCGGCGGAAGCGATGCGCGATCTGCCGGCAACAAAGTGCCCGGCCGGGGCCGAGATTGCGCGGAAGCAATGGTCGGACAAGACGCGCGATGCTCTGGCGAAGGTCGTGCGAGCGGATCTGACTCTCAGGACCAGCCCGGTAGTGACGAAGCTGTCGGTGAGCACCATGCCGGTGGGGCAGACGCCTGGAACTGCCGTCCATTTGCGCCTCGGAGGCCAGTGGACGCTGCCGATGGTCGAGTATTCGCCAACGAAGGGTAGCCCGACTGTTTGCCATCTGATCGTCGCGGATGGCGGCATCGGAAAGACACGTGAGGTCGCAGCGACGGCACTTGGACGCGGCGAACGGGTGATTGTGGCCGACATACTGTTGACCGGTGAGTGCGTCCCGGGAATCACAGGTACGTGGCAGTTCGCCCAAATGATCGATGCCGTCGGTGCCCGCCCGCTGGGGATACAGGCGGGTCAACTCGATGCGATCATTGAGCATCTTGCCTGGCGGTACCCGGGCGAGGTGTTACACGTGACGACGATCGGCCGGGTCTCGGGTTTGGCGGCCCTGACGACGGCCGCGTTGACGCCCGGACGCCCGGCACGACTGACGCTCCAAGATATGATACCCAGCCTGAAGGACCTGATTACCGGGAAGGTCTCTTGGAACAGCGCTCCGTCGCTGTTCTGCTTCGGCTTGTTGGAGGTTGCCGACGTGCCCGAGCTGATTGAACTGGCCAAGCCGACCCAGGTGAGCATGCAATGAAGACACCCGATCTCGACAAGCAAGCCGCGCGGCACTGATAATGCCTGCATAGGAGGCCTCATGCGTATCGTTGTTCTGGACGGTCACACGATGAGCCCAGGTGACAATCCGTGGGATGAGGTCGCAGCGCTTGGGGAGTTGACGATTTACGAACGGTCGACCCACGGGCAATTGATTGAACGCGCGGGCGCGGCGGAGATCATCGTCACGAACAAGGTTCCGGTGACTGCGGCCGACTTGGATCAACTCGTGAATCTAAAGATGATCGCGGTGACGGCCACGGGTTACAATGTGGTTGACGTGGAGGCGGCCCGGGCCCGCGGGATCCCGGTCTGCAACGTTCCCGTCTATGCAACACAGGGCGTGGCCCAGTTCACGTTTGCACTCTTGTTGGAGTTGTGCCACCACGTCGGCGCACACGATGCATCGGTCAAGCAGGGCGCGTGGACGCGCAGTCCGGACTTCTCCTATTGCGAAACGCCGCAGATCGAGCTGGCCGACCGCGTGATGGGGGTTATCGGCTACGGGCGGATCGGCCGGCAAGCGGCCCGGATTGCACGAGCCTTCGACATGAAGGTCATGGCCTGTGACAAAGATCATGCTCCCGGTGGCGCTGATGGCGAGGTCTGTTTCGTCGATATGCGGACGGTGTTCTCGCAGGCCGACGTGGTGAGTCTGCATTGCCCGCAGACATCGGAGACTGCGGGTCTGGTAAACGCTGAGCGCCTGGGACTGATGAAATCGACCGCCTTCCTCATCAACACTGCTCGCGGCGGGTTAGTGGTCGAGCGTGACTTGGCTGATGCCCTCAATAAAGGCCGGATTGCCGGTGCGGCCGTCGACGTTGTCGCCGTCGAGCCGATCCGCGAGGACAACCCGCTGCTGACCGCCAGGAACATCATCATCACCCCACACATGGCTTGGGCGGGCTTGGCCGCCCGCAAACGCCTGATGGCCGTCACCGCCGAGAACATCCGCGCCTTCCAGCGGGGAAAGCCGGTTAACGTGGTGAACTGAAGGAGTCAGTGATTGCGCGAGAAGTAGTCCCAGACTTTGAAAACCTTGGTCACGTTGGGGCCGCCCGCGTTGTTATAGCGAATGGGGGTGAGCTGGGCGGCGTGAATCTGGCCCTGGGGATCGACCACACGCCTGGCGTGTAAATCACTGTACAGGACGTTGTAGCTGCGGAGGTGATAGCCCTCGTAGGGATCGCGATTGTACACCTGCCCTTCCCAGGTGAAGGCATCTTTGCCCGCAAAGTAGCCGTCGGAGACGAAAGCGTGTACGGAGTGCCGGCCGCGCATTCCGGCCGGGAGCGGGCCGAGGAATTCCGGGGCGGAATCAACGGCCTCGTTCAGGTACTGCCAGTAGGGTGATTCGTTCGCCAGCGACGCGTCGCCGTAGCGGACCGACTCTTCGGGGTACATCCGGCTGCCGGCGTCGCACGGCGAGGCGGCGGGGATCAGAGGTGCGGCGTAGTTGTATGAGCTGAAAGGGGAGATGGGAAATGTGTGCGAATTCTGATATCCCGGCCGGCCGCGTTTTGGGGCACGGTAACAACTCAGGAACTGGGCAATGCCGTTCGATCCGGTGCTGTCGGCGGCCTTGTTGTTGGGGCAGTAGAAGAGTTCGGGGTTCGCACCCACGTACTTGGGGTACAACGCGCCGATATTGACCAAGGCCCAGTCGTGCCTGTCGTCGCCGGAATACCCGAGGTAGTACTTGCCCTCCATCAGTGAGAACCGAAACGAGCCGGCCCACGGCAGGACGGTCTTGTGATCGGCGGAGTACGTTGAGAGGGCGATTCCCTGCTGCTTCAAGTTGGAGAGGCAGACCGTTGCCCTTGTTTGCTCGCGGGTTCGAGCCAGCGTGGGCAGCAGGACAGCGACCAGCAGGGCGATGATCGCAACGACCACCAGAACCTCGATCAGCGTGAAGCCGGTCAGGGTTCCGGCGGCTTTGCGCGAAACCCGATCAAGAGTTGACTGCAGCATGGCCGCTCACCAGGCAGGATGTTCAGCCCATCGACCACATCCTACATCGTTTTGGCTCAGTTGCCATCAGGTTTTTGCGATCTCCAGTCTTTCAAGGACGGCATCGATTGAAGTGCCACTGATCCGGACGGTCTTTCGCGGCGAGCCATGGCCGGTCTGCACCATAACCTGCGAGGTCCGCAGGCCCATTGTCTTGGCGAGCAGTGTGCAAACCGCGACGTTGGCGGCGCCCTTGTCCGGGGCCGCCGCGACGGTGATCTTGAGCGCCCCGTCGAGTTCGCCCACAATCCTGTCGCGGGAGGATTTGGGGACCACCTTCACGGGTAAGAGAATATCGTTGCCTTGTCGGCGGATCTGAATCATGCCCAACAGCGTACTACGCCAGGCTGGGCGGGTCGAGGAACTCGTGATCCGGGTCGATGTGCCGGTCCCAGTGGGTCATGGCCAACTGGTTGCCGAGCTCCCGCGTGTGCTCGAAGCCGGCCATCACGCCGATTCGCACAACCAGCGCCAAGACGGCCGCAACCGCCCCAAAGCAGCCTTGGGCAATGCGCACTCTCGCCCGCTGCCACGGCGTCAGATTCGGCCTCATGCGCAGCAACCGGCTTGCGGCCTCGGAAGCCCGGGCGACCCGGCGGAGCATGCGCAGCGCCCGGCTGTTGGCACGGCGCTGCAGTCCGTGGGGCAACGGCTGATTCTTGAGGAACATCAGGCCGGCGTGGACCGTACTGACGCGGCGAACCTGTTCGGCGCATCCGGGACAGAGCCGGACGTGTTGGGAAAGGCGGCGAGGCAGCGCACCACCGCTGCCCGACCACTTGAGCAGGTCCGGCCTGCTGCAGGCTGAGAAGGGAAGGCCCTCTTGCGAGATGTGTCCGGGCCTTGGAGATATGTCACTGAAACGCCTCATGGATTTGCCTCCCGTCCAACCATTTCCGCAAGCCGCAGGATGGCTTCCCGGCGGTACAGTCTGGCGGTGCCATTCCGTATCCCAAGGATCCTGGCGACCTGGGAGTAGGGCAGTTCGGCCAGTTCGCGTAGAACGATGACGTTCCGCAGATGTGTGGGCAACTGGCAGATCGCCTGCCTCATCTTGTCAATCATCTCTCTCTGATCGAGCCCCATGGGTTGAGATCTGTCTTCGCTGTGTCGCCGTTGGACTTCCACTACGGCGGGCCAGCAGGCCCGGTGGCGTTGCCTGGCGCGCAGGATTTCGATTCCCGCGTTCGACACTGCTCGGTAAAAGTAGCCTGAGGGGTTGGCCCCCATGCCATTGCATCCTCTTGCCGTCAGCCGACAAATCGCGGTCTGATAGGCGTCCAAAACATCCTGTTCCGAGCCCAACATCCGCCACAGCAGGGTGATCACAGCCAAGCCGTGTTTTCGCATCAGGCTCAGAATCCACTGCTGGTCGTCGGCGACGTCAGCCGATGTGAGCCCGGCCACGACGGCACGAAGCTCCAGCGGTAGGGCTGTGGAAGCGACGCGAGCCATAGGAGTGCACTCCTGTCCGTCTAATTATGACGCAGGTCTTATCCCGATGTATAGCTCCGAGCGCGAAAAACTTGCCTATTTGGAGAAAAACGCACATGGCGAGGAGGGAGAGCCCAACATCGGGGATGGTCAGGCTTCTTAGGGTTATGTGAGGCGGGAGCTTCAGCCGGAATATGGACCGGCGGGTGGGGCAGACCGCTCGGCCGGGCATTCGGCTGGCCGAAGCCGGAGGAGCCCGTGGCTTAATTGGGTACCAGTCCCCAAGCGGGTCATGCCCAGTGGCCTGATATCCGGCAAAGCGAAGGGCTCAGAGCTACATCTGGGGGGTGCCAAGTGTCCGAGAGCTTGAGTCCCATTGGAAACACGGTGGTTCAGCTGGTTGACGGCTTGCTGGCACGAGCGATCAGCCGCAAAGCGAGCGACATTCATTTTGAGCCGTCCGAGGGGGGTATGTGGGTCCGATATCGCTTGGACGGGCTTCTGCACGAGATGGACAGACTTCCGGCCGGGCTGGCGGAAAACGTCATCGCCCGGCTGAAGGTCATGGCGGGTCTCCTGACGTATCGGATGGATATCCCTCAGGAGGGGGCATTCCAGGCCCAAGGGCACCTTACTGGCGGCCTACCCCCCATTGATGTTCGGGTAGCCACATTCCCGACCGTTCGGGGAGAGAGAGCGGTTGTCCGGTTGATCTACACAGTAGGACAGGTCAGTGCCCTGGAGGATCTTGGCTTCTCAGATGAAGTGGTGGCGGAATTTCGTAAAGCCGCAGAGCAGCCGCACGGTCTGATTCTGGTCACCGGCCCGGCGGGAAGTGGTAAGAGCACAACCTTGTATGCCCTTGCGCGCCATATTCTGTCCGCCACGCCGGGCCGAAGCGTGGTCAGCCTCGAGGATCCGGTCGAGCAACGGGTTGACGGGATGGCCCAGATTCAGATCCAGCCCCATGGTGAGTTGGATTATGTGCGTGCTATGCGCTCGCTGCTCCGGCAGGACGTCGAGGTGTTGCTGGTAGGCGAGATCCGTGACGCCCAGACTGCCCGCGTCGTGATTGAGGCGGCTCTGACGGGTCACCTGATCATGAGTACGCTGCACAGCGGGGATCCGGCCGAGGCCGTTGTCCGGCTCCTGGAAATGGGCATCGAGCCTTACCAGATTGTCGGAGCGTTGTCGCTGGTCTTCAGTCAGCGGCTGGTTCGGCTGGTTTGCAGTGCGTGTGGGGGCCGGGGGTGCGAGTCGTGTGCGGAGACAGGCTACCTTAGGCGCACTGCCTGCGGTCAGATCGCGGTGATGGACGAATCGATTCGTCAAGCCATTCTCGATCATCGCCCGGTCGGGGAGTTGAGGGGCGTCATTGCCGCCGATGGAGCTGATCTGGCGGCGGATGCGCGAAGGCTGATCGAGCAAGGGCGGACGACGGTTGATGAGGCTCGACGCGTGCTCGGATCGCTTTTCACGTGCAACGAATCTGAAAAAAGGTCGCCGGTGCGACACTGACAGCGGGCCGGCGCGACGGGGAGAACAAGAAATGCCCTGGTTTGAATACGAAGGTTTGACGCCCGGCAGAACGGCCATTGCCGGACGTGTGGAGGCCGCTCATCGCGAGCGGGCCCTTGAGGATCTTGCTCAGATGCGGATCGAGGTGCGGGAACTGCGCGTTGCCGAGCCCCCGCCGCGAGGCCGTGCGGCGATCAGTGAGGACGATCTTGTCTTTTTCAACGAGCAACTGGCCTCGCTGGCGGAGGCGGGCATTGCTCTGGACGACGGGCTGGCTCAAATGGCTCGGGATGTGGAATCGCCCCGGCTGCGGGAGTGGATCAACGCCCTGGTGACCGACCTGCGAAGCGGCATCCCGCTTGACCGGGCCATCGCCGCGCGCGAGCAGGGTTTGCCGCTTCTCTACAGTCGGGTGATTCGGGCCGGCATCGACTCGGGCGAGCTGCCGGCCACGTTGCTGAACCTCAATCAGCACCTGCGGCTGGCCGGCAATGTTCGGCGACTGGTGTGGGAGGTCGTCAGTTATCCTCTGCTCGTTGCGTGCATTGCCCTGACGGTCATCTCGGCATTCTTTCTGCTTGTTGTACCGCAGATGAGAGAAATCTTTGCTGATTTCGGGACCGCGCTGCCCGCCCTTACCGTTCTCCTGCTCCAGATTGCCGACCATTATTTCCTCTTACTCATAGGAACCGGCTGCGCGGCGGCAGTCCTTGCGGCGACGTGGACGAGCCTGAGGTTCTCCGAGAGCGGCCTGTCGCTTCGTGAAGGTATCGTGATGTCCATTCCTGTCATTGGACGCGTATACCGAGCGTCTCTCATCGCACGATTCCTTCGCTGCGTTTCGACCGCGGTGGCCACGGGTATTCCTCTTCCCCAGGCGATGCGTCTTGGTGGCGGTGCAACCGGTTCGGTGCGCCTGGCAGCGGATGCGGAGCGTCTGGCGGCCGAAGCGGAGAAGGGGCGGTCGGTCTTCGTCGCCAGCCAGACGGCCCGCATCATACCGCCGTTGTTCGGTTTCTGCGTCCAGGTGGCGGTGGGCCGGGACGCGCTGCCAACCGCGATCGGCCAGCTCGCCAGGTCATACGAGAACCGTGCCCTGCATGCTCAGTCGATGCTTCGCACCCTGCTGTTTCCGCTGCTGGTCATTGTGTTAGGAGGGTTCCTGGCGTTGGCGATCGTGGGCATGTTTCTTCCACTGGTGACATTGATCAACTCCGTCGGGGCCGGCGGCGCTTGAGGTGAGAATGTGATACCGGAACTGATCATCCTGTTGAGCGTAGCACTCGGATGCGTCGCCGCGATCTTCCTACTGTGGCAGGCGGGGACGTACGTTGTGGCCTGGTTCCGGCGGCCGGCGGTGGAGCGAATCGTGATCAGCCAGATCGCCGGCGTGTTGCGTCAGAATCTGCCGCTACCGATGGCGCTGTCGCTGGCCGGCGATTCCGAGCAGGGCATGGCCCGCACTCACCTCAAGCGAATCTCCAAGCTTCTGTCACAGGGAGCCTCGCTGTCAGAGGCAATGGAACTGGGTTATCGCGAGTGCTCATCGCTGGTCGTGAGCCTGGTGGCGGCGGGAGAGAAGGCCGGCCGACTGCCGGCGGCGGTGGAGCAGGCCGAGGAATACCTGATCAGAAAGGCGCGTTGGCGACGGCTGTTCGATGTGCCGTTGGGACTCTATGTTGTGCTTGTTCTCTCGCTCGCCGGACTCATGGTCAGTGGAATCATGGTGGCCATCATCCCCAAGTTCAAGACCATATTCGCCGATTTCGGAACCAAGCTGCCCGAAGGTACCGTGACACTGATCGACATTTCGGAATGGTTTGTGGCGGGCACGCCGCCAGGCTGGCTGCTCGTATTCCTGGTTGCCGTTGCCTGGATCGTGCTGCGGTTTTGGAAGATCGAAGGCCAGTCGGTAGCGTCGAGAATCGGTGAGGCCGTTCGCTCAAATCTGCCGGGGGTCCGGCGCGTGGAATTTGGGCGAGGGCTGGCGGAAATGCTGCGTCTGATGCGAACCGCCGTGGCCGGCGGGATGGATCTGGCGACAGCCGCGCGGCTTGCTTCGAGTCTGAGAGTCAACCGCGGTCTGTGCGACCGGATGCGGTGGTTTGCGGATTTGCTCGAAGCCGGCAGTAAACCTGCCGATGCCTGCCGCGTCTGCGAGCTGGGGCCGGTGTTGTCGACCGCCTTAGCCGCGGGAACGAGGTCGGGCAACATGGACGCTGCTCTGCGGTATGCCGCCGATTATCACGGGGCCCTATTGTCGCGGTGGTGGATCATGCTCAACTCGGTCGCATGGCCCTGTTGCACCGTCGGCTTGGGTTTGATCGTCGCGTTTGTCGTGAGGGCTCTGTTTGAGCCGCTGGTCGAGTTGATCCGGTCGGTTTGTGGCGGAGAGATGGGCTGATGCGAAGTCACAACATGACAATCCGGCTTCGAGGGTTCAGTGTCATCGAGGTGACGGTCGGCATCGTGCTGCTGGGCATGATCGTCGCTTTGTCGTCTCAGGCGATATTCAGCTATCAGAGAACACGTAATGAGTTGATTGACCGGCAGGCACTCATCTGGGCGGCCTCGGCGCAGCTTGAGCGAATTGCCGCCGGGGCGGCGCTTGACTCGCGTCCGCCGGGCGGGTTCCTGCCGGAGGGCGTCTCACTGTATGCCGAAGCCGAGCCCGGCAGAGGAGATTGGTCGGGTTTCACCCGCGTTACGGTGACGGCCACGGCCACCGTGGCCGGCGGAAAGAAACTCCGCGAACAAATCAGCAGATTCATCCCCGCGGAGGACAAGCCATGAGGAATCGATGCCGCAAGGGTTTCACCCTGATTCAGATGGTCGCCCTTTTTCCCCTGCTCTTGGTGATCCTGGCGATCGGCCTTCAGGCTGAAAGGCGAATCGTTCAGGCACAGGTCTTCGAAAGCCGCATGCTTTCGAGCCAGGCAATGATGCGAGATGTCGTTCGCCGTTTTCAGGCGGACGCCCGTTTTGCCGATGAAGCCGTGGTTCGTCGCGGCGGTGAGGGGATTGCCCTCGAACTGGCCCGCGGCGGTGACAGGATCATCTACCGGTGCGTGAAGAACCGGGTTGAACGAACGGAGCATTCGGCCGGCGCGGACCCGATCCGCTATACATGGGACCTTGAACGCGTGCTTGCCGATATCAAGCACGAGAGTATCGGTGATTCAAGAGGCGTGGTCTGGCTCTTGTTTGACTGCCAGTTGCCGATGGGCGACGGGTTCTACGTCGACCGGCATTTGGCGATGGCCGTCAGGGTGGGCGAAGGGGGTGCCTCATGAAAGGGCCGGCAAGTCGTTCTGGGTTCGCACTGGTTGTGGTCGTGGTGTTAACAGCTCTGACGGCGGGTTTGCTGTCCATGCTGACTCTGTGGGCAAACTATCGGTATCGTGAGGTACAGTCAGAGCGGCTCCGACAGGCGGCGCACGCGGTCAGTGACAGCGCCGTCGCCTATGCCAGATCACATCTCAGCGAATGGAAGAGCAATCCGCCCGTGGACCGCATTGTGTTGGAGGTGGATTCGCTGGTTCCGGCCGGCATGTCCGCATCGGCGTCGGTCGTTCCGGTCACGGAGGGCGGTCGCCGTGTCTGCCGGATTTCCAGTCGGGTGGAAGGCGGGGCTCTCTCCTCGGGCGACACGGTTGACCTGCCGCTTGGGCCCGCGCCGACAACATCATCGACGGCGACGTCGTTTACCCGGGTCAGGGAAGAAGCCCCGCCTGAAACCCCGTGATCTGAGCGCGGCTTTGCATGTCTGTTTCGGGGCGGCTCTTGCCAATTCACGGAGGGGGGCCTGGGGCTACATGGCGGCGTCCAGGGAGGCCTGAAGATCGCGCTTGCTTCTGAGGCCCACGAAGCGTTCCTTGACCTCGCCGTTCTTGAATAGGATCACGGTGGGAATTGCACTGATCGCGTAGCGGGTGGCCAGCGACGGGTTGGCATCGGTATCGACCTTACCGACCTTTGCCTTGCCGACGTTCTCATTGGCCAGTTCATCGATGGTCGGCCCCAGGGCTTTGCAGGGCATGCACCAGTCGGCCCAGAAATCGACCAGCACCGGTTCGGTGGCCTCGAGGACCTCCTGCTGGAAATTATCTTCGGTAAAGGTCTTGGTATTTGCCCCGGCCATGATTGATCCTCCATGTCCTTTTTCCGGCTGGTTCGTCGTAAAACGGTCAGTAGACTCGTTGTCGGAGATTCTAGACCCCGGTTGTTCGAGCGTCAACAACTCGATAAGTGCTCGTTTCGAATTGCGGGCGTGTGAGCTGGGATAGCCCCTGTCGGTTGGCCGACATATACTTGAGGAGAGCTCGAGGGGTCGCAACGATGCTTAAGAGCGATCAAGGTTTCAGGATATGAGACTTCATGAACGTAAGTATCTTGGCGTCCTGATCCTGACCACGGTTGCGTTGGACCTGTTGTCGCCGGCGTGCTGCCGCGCGGACGCGTTTGTCAGGATCCAGGGCGACCAATTCGTCTTGAACGGCCAAGTTTACAAGCTGAAGGGCACGAACTATTACCCGCAAAACCACATGTGGGCGGACATGTGGAACAGTTGGGATTGGCCGGAGATCACCTCTGAGGTTGACCGGATGCGCGACCTGGGGTTGAACTGCGTCCGCATCCTGGTTCCTTATAGTCGCGGCGGCTGGAACGGACCAGACATCCCGGCCGACCGGCTCCAGAAACTTGAGGACATCGTCAACCTGATGGGCGACCACGGCATCCGCGCGGTGGTGACCCTTTTCGACTGGGAGACGAGTTTTCCGGCCTCCGGCAGCTCGACGTGGAACAATCATCTCACCCACATGTGGAAAATCGTAGACCGTTTGAAGAATAATCCGTTCGTTCTGATGTGGGACGTCAAGAACGAGCCCGACCACCCGAGCAACTACGGCTCGTGCGACTGCAACCCCGGGGCATGCGGCGATTGGGACTGCAACCCCAGCAGTCGGGACAAGATCGTGAGCTGGCTGGAGCGCATGTGCAATGCCGTGCGGTCAAGGGATACCAATCACCCGGTCTCGGCGGGGATGCGTTGGTGGAGAAACCTGCCGGATGTGCTCAGCTTCATCGATGTGGCCATATTTCACTCTTACTGGCCCAATATCGGCACTGAGGAGATTCCGGAGACCAAGGGCTTGCTGGGGTCGAACCAGAAGCCGATCCTGGTTGAGGAATGGGGCTGGCCCACAAACCCCACGCCCTGCAACCGAGACGGCCAGTTGATCCATGACTACAACGAGGCGCATCAATACAGCGTTTACGTCAACCATCTCACGGCGTTTGAGGAACATAACATCGCCGGCGGCCTGCAGTGGATGACTTTCGACGCGAAGCCTTACACAACCGACCCGAACGAGAGCTTCGAGAACTACTTCGGCCTGTGGAAATACGGTTACGCGTTGAAGCCCGCCGGGATCTACTACCGCGAACACTATCCGGTGATGCGGTTCCCCGGCACGCCGCCCGGTACGGTGACCCATTTACGGCTGCTGCGTAGCGGACGAGGTGTCGAGGTGAGCTGGACCAACCCGGCGGATGGGGATTTTGCCGGAACGATGATCCGGTTCGCGGTTGCTGCCGCGCCGGCCCTGCCTACGGAGGGCATTCTGCTGTGCGATTGTCCGGGGGCCGCCGGCTCATCGGACAGTTTCATTCAGAGCGATCCTCCCCGCGGTCTCGTATTCTACAGTGCGTTCGCCTATGACACCGGAGTCCCGAGCTATGCGGCGCCGGTTTCAGCATCCATCTGGGTATCCGCGCCGGGCGATTTCGACGGTGACGGGGACGTCGACCAGGTTGATTTCGGGCACCTCCAGACCTGCTTCAGCGGGCCGTTCGTGCCGCAGACCAATCCCAACTGCCGTAATGCGATGCTGGACTACGACAACGATGTCGATAATGGGGACTTCGCCATTTTCCAGGCATGTTTTAGCGGATCGGACGTGGCGGCCGATGCGAGTTGTGGAGATTGACCGATCTACGCGATCACCGTGTCAAGCCCATCCGGGCGCAAAACAAAGGGACGCGGGATACCACCCGCGCCCCTTCTCATTCAGGTTAAATGACCCAGGTTTGGTCTATCGCCTCAGCGGCGGCGGCGCAGCGTGGGGACAGCGCCCAGGAGCAGCAGACCCAGGGTCGTCGGCTCGGGGATCGACTGGAAATAAACGTTGTCGTAGGCAGCCTGCGACCAAGCGGAACCGCCGCCGAGCTTGATCCGGTCGATTTCCCAATAATCATTGGTCGCCGGGTTGATGCCGAGAATAAAGTCGTAGTAGTTGGCACCGGCGTAACCGCCCCAACCGAGCCGGAGCCACTGATCCTGCGCAGAACGAGTCGCGTTGTAATTCAACGAGCGGAACCACAATTCGACCGTGCCGGGGTTGTCCGGCGTATTGTACTTGATCATCAGCTCGATCTCGGCGAACTGCGGGAACTCCCAGTCCGGCACGCCGGGGGTATTCAACGAGGGCAGATAGTGACTGCCGAGGTTGGTCGCGCCGTCGAGCGTGCTCCGTTCCAGCCTTCGGCCGCCGCCGCCCTGCCACTGATAGTTGTCCCATTGGTCCTCGGTTCCGGGCCGGGGGTTCGGCAGCCAGGAGTCGCCGAAACGCGTTCGGGACGGCGCATTGGCGGGCCAACCGCCTTGGTCATCGCCCTCGAACCAGACTTCGTGGGTCGTGCCTGCATACCGGTAGCCCATACCGGCCTTGCGGATGCCATTGATGTTGCCGGCATCCGTCCACATCTGCGTTGTGTAGATGAAGCTGTTGGTCGGCTGCGCCAGCGTATGCCAGGATGCCACGTTGTCGCCGGTGTACAGGCGATTGCCTTTGGGGTACGGCGTGCCACTATACGGCCCGTTTTTCTGCACCGTGCCCGCGTTCCAGTCGGGGTGCGGCTGTCCTACCGTCCCGTCCTCGAAATCCCAGGTCTTCACATAGACCGGGGCGGCCATGGCCGAGCTTGCGAGCACGAACCCGCAGCACAACAGTGCAATGATGCCTTTCCTCATTTGGACCTCCTTCTCTTCACAAGATCTGCTTCTGAACCTTTTCGCCGCCATGATAACGAGAAACAACGGATTGTTTTCGAGGAATACCGCCTTTCAAACGCCAAGGTCTGCCTTGGGCCTGCTCGCATGAACCTCGCGTTAACACCACATCTGACAGGAACGGATCGCCTACCAACCATTTCCATCCGATCAGCACGACAATGGCTCGTGCCGTGAACGCATCAGCGATTCCGATTGCGGGCGATTCTCGGGGAAAGCTTTTCCGACCTCCTCGAGATGGCGGTCCGCCAGACCGGCGGGCAGGCCATTCGCCTCTGACGTGTAATTTACCCGCAAACCGGTTTCAGGTCAAGCTCTTTTTGGCTACTAAAACATTTTAGTTTTGATGTTCCGGACAGGGTCGCGAGCCTTTGGGGGCCGCAGGTTGCACGAGCTCTGCCGGAGCCCATACCCATACACGGATCACCCGGGCGCTTTCGCAGGCGCCCGACGCCGGCGGCGGATGAGCCGGTTTCACAAAACATTTTCGGACAAGTCTTTACGGCAACCTTGCCCATCGATGTCGGGAAGCCTGTTCGCATCTTCTGATAAGGGCGGCTCATCCGAACCTGCCATCGCGATCAAGGCCGACGGCAGGCCGCCTGCCAAGACCCGGCCGGGAAAACCAGGACACCCCATTTGGTGAAGCCGCCCGATCCTTTGCCTGGGACGGGCCCGCCGTGCCGGAACCCCATGGCTCAGATCGTGAAGCAAGCCGAGCCGCCCGTAGAAACCGGGAGGCTCGGCTTGGACACAGACAGAAGGGAGGATGAAACTTGTGCCCCGTCAACCGCATGACCGCCAACCAGTGCCAGGGGGCGACTCGCGCCGCTTCAATCGCAGTCCTTGTCCGCTGGAATGCCGGGACCCGAAGCGCAAAGCATCCAGAGCGCCAAGTCATTGGCATCAACGTCCTCATCATTATCGCGGTTATAGCAATCGCAGCGGCAAGGCGCATTCGGTACGCCGCCATCCTGACCGGTGAAGCACATCTGGATGACGGCAAAGTCCGTCTGATCGACGTCGCCGTCACCATCAGCATCCGCAAACGGGTCGTGGCAAGTTCGGCAACTGCAGTTGATGGAGTCACAATCGGTTCCAATACCCTGGAACTCGCCGGGGCACTGGTTTTGAGCCACCTCGATACATCCAGAAGGCATGCAGCAGGCACCCTTAAACGGCTTGTCCGGATTGTCCTCGACATAGAGGCTGTAAGCGCCGTTAACAAGATCGAGAACCAGAGCGTAGACTTTGTCCAGCCCAAAGGCCAGCGCCACAACCTGGTTTTCGTTAATCGAGTCGGTTGGATGGGCGCTATGGGGCCGTCCCATGTCGGTCCTCGTGAGGACAGGCGTGCTGCTTGTGTCGACCTCCATTTTGTATACTTCTCCCACCAAGCCCCATGGGCCTGCGAAAGTGTAGTTGCCGTCACCGGGCTTCTTGCTGTTGGCGATCTGGCCGCCGATTGAAAGCCAAGCCGAGCCTCCGGAGTTGGCCGCCAAAGCGGTGATCCAATAGGGTCCGCCATTTCCGACACCGCTTGTTTGCGGATCGTTATCGTTGACGTGCCAACTCAGGTTTCCGCTCATGCTGAGAAAGCCCTCGTTGTCCCGGTGGTAAAGCCCGAGGTCGCCAATCATGTCGTTCCACCACATCGTCATGATATTGGTGCCCTGCTTGACCGGATCCGGATCGGCGTACCCGGTCCCCCGGCCGCCGGCCCAAAGCCTTCTGCTAACCTTGTCATAGGCCGTCGCCGTGCACCAGTCTCGTCCCCAGCCGGCGTCGGCCACTGCCCCGGGGACATCGAAGGAGCGATGTGCGTTCCAGCGGATGGCGTCCGCAACCCACCTGGCGCCGCCGAGGCCGCCCAACACCGTGAAGTAACTCGCGAAATCACTGCCAATGCCGGTGCCCACGTATTCGAAATTGAGCATTCTGTTGGGTTGTTCGGCACCATCGGTGCCTTGAGGATCCAAGGAGGCCAGGGGAAACTCCTCGACCTGGGCTGTCACAAGATTGTACCGCCACAGAACGTGTTGCTTCCAATAGGCATTGCCCGTTCCCCAGGTTGCACCTGCGAACCACCAATAGGGATATCCGTCGCCCCCGACCGTCAAACCGCCGATTTTGTTGACCCATTCGCCGTTGGTACTCGTCACAAGGGGGCTGTATTCCTTGATGACATCAACCGAGCCGTCCGCATTGAACCGCAGGATCCGGCTCACGGTGCCTGCGGCGTAAGCGAAGCTGACCTCTAACCAGTTTTGTAACCCGTATACCTTTCCGTCACCAGCCAAGACAAGCTTAGTAACGGCGCCCGGCAGGTTCTCGTCGACACCTGAGCCGAACGTCGCGGGCGACAGATCTATGTCAATGCGGCTGCCATCGGTATTGAAAATGGTCACGCCGCCCGGGCTACTGCCGTTGTTATTGAGATTCGTGCAAGCGGCATACACCCGGCCTTCGAGATCAACCACCATGCTATTCACTTTTACCCGGCGTATGTCACCCCAAGTGTGGTAGTTCGATAACGGCCGATTGAGCACGCCGTTGGTCGCGGGCCAAGGCGTATCAAAGGCCTTGAAGCCGGAGCTGTCGACATAGGTCCATGACTCCTGACCCCATGCCGGAACGACGAGATACAAGACGGAACAGCCAACCACCAGGACTTTGGCTTTTGCCAGAAAACCCAATTGCATGCATCAGCCCTCCCACTTTATCAGTGCCGTCGCACTTCGCGCCCTTTGGCCGACCCGATCGCCTCCGGGTGCTGTGCTTGAGATGACGATCCGCCGGCTGTCCAACAACAACCTCAGTTAGGAACCTTACGATGAGTCGGCCGGGCTTCCGGCCTGTTCCACAACAGTACAGGTTAGCCGCTTTTGCCTGTTCCGTCAAGAGTAGATTACGTTCTAAAACATTTTAGTTAAGGATTGGGGGGCGTGTCAAGCGAAACCAAGAGCCTGGGAGGCCTGCAGAATATCCACTTTGGACAAACCTGTCACGACGCGCGGGAACATGGGACCGCGCCGTCATGAACCCTTAGCCGTGTTCGCCCAATGGGTTGCGCGTGTTGGCCCGCGTTTGTCCGGAAGGCCGAGACGCGCGGGCCGGCATCGCAGGGCCGGGCGGCAAGAGGCGGTGGAAAGCAAGCTACCGATGACGTCGCCGCGTAGCTGCCCGGGATCCGGATTCGGCCGGGGCAAGCGGGCACTGCCCAATCGCGCGTCAAAGTGTCTATAACTCCGGTCGCCGGTCGGCCGGGGCAAGCGTTGATGTCCGGCGCCTGAAACGATAGAAGTATGGGATAGGAGATGAGCGATTGGCGGGCATCCGCGATCGCCTGGGGGTTTCGGATGTCCGAACCACATGCCGATGTGAGAGTCAGTCACCGGCCCGCGCCGCGGACCACGTTGGCTCACGTAGCCGAGCGGGCGGGGGTCTCGATCGCGACCGCCTCACTGGTTCTCTCGGGGCGTGAGGAGTATATCAAGCAGTTCCGAGCCGACACGGTAGAGAAAGTGCGTCGTTGCGCCGAACGGTTGGGCTATCGGGCCAACCTGTTTGCGGCCGGGCTGCCGACCAAGACTTCGTTGTTCTTCTTACTGGTCATCCGGGATTTTGGCGGCTCACAGGACCCCAGCAGTTGGCACCTCTGGGCATTCGAAGGCATGCTGCTCGCGGGAGCGATGCGGACGGCCACGGACGAGGGTCTTTACCCCGTGGTAGCAGCCATCGACCCGAGCGATCCGGAAGCGGGTATCGCTACGGTGGAGCGAATCATCGGCGGGGGGGTGCTTGGCGCCGTCGTCCGGACGCCGAACCCCCCGTTGGAGCGGCTGATCCGCTCGCGTCTGAAAGCAGCACAAAGGCTGGTAGTTGTGTTCCCTCACAAGCTCTCGGCCTGGCCGACAAACGCGATCGACGTAGATAACAGGGCGATCGGCGAAACCGCCGGACGGCTGCTCATTAGTCGTGGGAGGAAAAGACTGGCTCTAGTATGCTACAAGAGCATCAGGGACATTCACCGCCTGCGGCTGGAAGGCTTCAAGCGCGCCGCCGAAGAAGCGGGGGCAACAGTAAGGATCATTCAGCTACCTCTGGCGGTGAACGAACAGAGCGCCGCCGGCACCGTGGCTTCGCGAATGAAACGGGTGGCGGCCGACGGGCTGTTTGCCGTGGATTCCGTCTCTTCGGTGGGATCGCTGCTCGGCCTCGTGAGATGCGGGATGAAGCCGACCGAGGATTTTGATCTTGTCGGCTGCGACTGTTCTTTGTGGCGCAACGAACCCATGCCCGCGATCACCACCGTGGACGTGTCATGGGAGGAAGTGGGGATCCTGGCGACGAAGAAGTTGCTCGAGATGTCACAAGCAGGCACTTCGAGGTTCAAGACCATCGTGTTGCCTCCCCGAGTCACGCCGGCGGGTACCTGTCCGGTGCCGGACGGTTTTCACCCCGTTTCCGCGAGCAAGTGACGCCAACCGGCGCTCTTATGCGGCTCCGTACAAGTCCCCGATGAGTAAAGACCTATCAGAAACCAACTGCCTGGCACATTGGCGAATTCCCTTTGACCGACGCTGCGTCCTCGCATAGTCCTGGAATATCGCTAACAAGCGGGCGGTCGACGCGGACCTTATCGGACAGGTCCATGACTTTACTTCGGGAATTCAACCCATGACAGACGTTGGCCGATGCAGCAAAAGCCTCAGTAACGACCACGGAAGGCAGACTCCGTATGCGCCCTGCCTTGGCTGTTGCCATGGCAGCGGGTCGTCCGACCCAATGACCCATCGATCGAGCGCGTCGTAGGTGCGGGGCAGGTTTTTTCGGAGCGGGTGATGGCGCGTAGCGTTGTCCGCACGTTTGGTGCGGCCGTTGTAACCCTGGGTGTCTGGCTCAGCGGGTGTTTGTCCGTTGGGCCGGGCTCGGTGTATGCGCAGTGCCCGCCGTACTGGGACAGACTCGGTACCGGAACGACGGCAGCCATCTACGCATTGGCGGAGTATGACGGGGCGATCTACGCAGGAGGGTGGTTCACGACGGCGGGGGGGCAAGAGGCATATTGCATCGCCAAGTGGGACGGGACGAGCTGGTCCGCGCTCGATGCGGGAATGAACGGGTACGTCTACGCCTTGGCGGTCTATGACGGAGCCTTGTATGCGGGGGGATCATTCACTCGAGCTGGAGGATCAACGGCCAACCGCATCGCCAGATGGAACGGTACGGCCTGGTCTGCGGTCGGCAGCGGGACAAACAACACGATCAACGCGCTGGCCGTCTATAACGGAGTCTTGTACGCCGGGGGATCGTTCACCACGGCCGGGGGGTCGGCCGCCAACCGCATGGCCGCGTGGGACGGTTTTACCTGGTCCGCGGTCGGCAGCGGCGTGGACAACACAGTAAGCGCCTTGGCTTCGTATGCCGGCGTCCTGTACGTGGGAGGATCATTCACCACGGCCGGTGGGGCGGCGGCCAACCGCATCGCGGGGTGGGATGGTGTGTCCTGGTTCGCGCTTGACAGCGGAGTGGGCAACACCGTAAGCGCTTTGGCTGTCCATAACGGATTGTTGTATGTCGGGGGGGCGTTCACCACGGCCGGAGGAGCGGCCGCCAGTCGCATCGCCACGTGGAATGGCGCAGCCTGGTCTACGGTTGGCAGCGGCGTGAACAACACCGTGAGCGCCTTGGTTTCGTACGACGGCGTCTTGTATGCAGGGGGATCGTTCACCACGGCCGGCGGGGCGGCGGCCAATCGCATTGCCACGTGGGACGGTGTGGTCTGGTCGCCGGTTGGCAGCGGCGTGAGCAGCACTGTCCGCGCCTTGGCGGTGCACAATGGGATCTTGTACGTGGGCGGATCATTCACGTCAGCGGGGGGTCAGATTGCCTATTACATTGCCACATGGAACGGCCCAGGGTGGACTTGGTCCGCAGTCGGTGGCGGCGTCAGCGCCAACGGGACCAGTAGTGCCGTTTATGCCCTGACGTTGTACAACGACGTGTTATACGTCGGGGGCCAGTTCACCACCGCCGGAAGCCTGACAGCGAACCGCGTCGCAAGGTGGAACGGCACAACTTGGGCCGCAGTGGGAAGCGGCACGAACGGCAACGTGAACGCTTTGGCGGTCTATGATGGGGCTTTGTATGCAGCGGGTTCTTTCACCACGGCCGGTGGCCAGGCGGCGAACAACATCGCCAAATGGAACGGTTCGATCTGGTCTGCGGTCGGCAGCGGCGTCGACAATGCGGTCAGCGCCCTGGCAGTTTCCAACGGGGTCTTGTATGTGGGCGGGGCGTTCACTACGGCCGGTGGGGCACCCGCGGACTACATCGCCGCTTGGGACGGTGCTTCGTGGTCCGCGGTCGGCAGCGGAGTGAACAATGCGGTCAGCGTCTTGGCCGACTATGACGGCGTTTTGTACGCGGGGGGTGCGTTCACCATGGCGGGCGGGGCGCCGGCGAGCTACATCGCCGCGTGGGACGGCGCGGGCTGGACGGCGGTCGGCGGCGGCGTGAACAACACGGTTGGTGCCTTAGCCGTACACGATGGAGCTTTGTATGTGGGCGGGACGTTTACCACGGCCGGCGGGTCGGCGGCCAACCGCATCGCCAGATGGAACGGCATCGCGTGGTCTGCGCTCGGCAGCGGCGTCAATAACGCCGTGGTGGCCCTGGGCGTCTATGGTGGGGCATTGTACGCGGGCGGATCGTTCACTTCCGCGGGAGGATCGGCCGCCGCCCGCATCGCCAAATGGAACGGCACTGCCTGGTCTGCGCTGGGGAGCGGTTTGAACAGCACGGTCCGCGCGTTGGCCGCCTATGACGGGGTTTTGTACGCGGGGGGATCCTTCAGTACGGCGGGCGGATGGCCGGCCAACTACATCGCCTCGTGGGCGGAGCACACGGTTTCATTTGCCGCCGGCGGGAACGGCAGCTTGGTCGGCGATACGTTGCAAGTCGTAGGCCAGGACTGCAGCACCACGTCCGTTACCGCGGTCCCCAATGTCGGCTACCACTTCACCGGTTGGACCGGCGATTACGTCGGGAGCGCCAACCCGCTGACACTTACGAACGTCACGGGGGACATGAATATCACCGCACAGTTCGCGATCAACACGTATACAGTGACGTTTGCGGCCGGCGCGCACGGTTCATTGGCGGGCACCGTCATGCAGACGGTCAACCACGGCGACAATTGCAGCGCAGTCACTGCTGTGCCCAACGCCAACTGCAACTTCACCGGCTGGACCGGCGACTACGTCGGCAGCGACAACCCGTTGACCATCACGAACGTCACCGCTGACATGACCGTCACCGCCAACTTCGCAAGCGACACCTACACGGTGACGTTTCTGGCCGGCCCTCAAGGTTCGCTGCTGGGCACGACCGTGCAGACGGTCGACCACGGGGCGAATTGTACGGCCGTGACCGCGGTGCCGAGCGCCGGCCATCGGTTTGCGGGTTGGACCGGCGACTACATCGGCAACGACAACCCGCTGACCGTCACACATGTCACGGCGAACATGACCATTACCGCCAATTTTGGCAGCAGGATTCACACCGTTACTTTCGAGGCGGGGGAGCACGGCTCGTTGCAGGGCGATACCCGCCAAGAGGTTGATTACCTCGCCGACTGCACTGCAGTTACCGCCGTCGCCGACCCCGGGTATTATTTCATCGGCTGGACGGGCGATTATGTCGGCAACGACAACCCTTTGGCGATCACCAGTGTCTCGACGGACATGGTCATCAGCGCCAACTTTGCCGACCATCCTCCTCCAAGTAACGTGCCTCCCGCTCCGCGTCTCGTCGTGGAGATTGCTTCGAACGAACCTGGCAACAACGTTGTGTGCAAGATGGATGATGAACTGTCGTTCCTGCTCCACGTCGGGAACATCGGTGATCGGGACGCGACGGATGTACGAGTGGTGATATCACTGCCGGAAAACGTCGAATTCGTGAACGCGCGAGTGCGAGATGATATCGCGGCGCGCGGTACCCCGGAAAACGCCAGGCTGGCCGATCTCCAGGTCGTTCTGACCATCGGGTCTCTAGGTGCGGGCGAGACGGTCGTGATCGACATGGTCTTGCGGGTCACGTCGAGCGGTCGGGGGATGATTGCGCCCGTCGTATCCTGCGCCGAGTTGCCTGGGGAAACGCCTGCGGGTCAGCCCGCGGTATTCGATGTACGAGCCGGCGGAGGCGCAAGCGCATCAAGGAGCAATTCGGCGGCGGGTTGCGGTCTGATCGGCGTCGCCCCCGCTTTCGCGTTTCCAGGATTCTACCTGCTGCATCGTCATCGTCGTCGGGGCGCCGGCCGCGTCCGTTAGCAAAGCCGGTCGCGATTGGTGCCTGTCGTCACGGGTTAGCGCAATCCGGATCCGTCGGTATCTTCGGACCGGCGAAGCATTGCAGGAATATCGCGAAGTCGTCCATGTCCACATCGTCGTCATAGGGATCGAGTTTGGCGCCCTGGCATTTTGGATCGTTCTGAGGAACAAAGGCCCCGCTGAAGCATTCCTGGAAGTATCCGAAGTCGGCCTGGTCCACGTCTCCGTCGCGATCGAAGTCCGCGACGCCGTACGGTGAACCTGAAGCGGTCGTGGCCGTGGTCGAGTAGAAACGGCTCGCATCCTGGAAGTAGGCGAACGCCGAGTAGTAAACCCGTGTACCGTTCACCAGGCCCGTGTGAAGGAACGAGTCGGTAGCGCCCGGCGACGCGCTCCTGTCGAGCAGCAGTTGTCCGTCGGCAGGCCCCGCGGGGTGCCCTGTCGTGCTGTAGCGAATCACCACGCCGTTGCAGTTGACGCTGGTGGAGTTGGTCCAGTTCAATTGGTTCTGAGCGTTGCCCGGTGTCACCGTCAGCGAGGCAACCGGCGTCGGCGGCTGGGTAAGAAGCATGAAGTCGACGGTAGTCGTCTGGTTTTCGAGCACGGTCACGTTGCTCACTGTCTGGGTCGTGTAGAAGGTCTTCGATGCCTGGGCGCTGTGTGTGCCAACGGGCACGAGCAGCGTATAGGCACCGTTCGACTGGGAGACCGCACTGGGAACACCGGCGACGATCACTGTGGCGTTCGGCAGGCCAGCCCCGAGGTTGTCACGAACGAACCCGCTGATTGTTCCCTTGGGTCCCGGCGGCAGCGAAGACGGCTTGACCGCATACCATTGTTGAGGCTTGTCGCTACCCCAGTACTCCCAAATACAGTAAAGCGCGCCGGTGTCGTCCGCCGCGACCACCGGGGTGACCGTGAACGCGTCCGTCTGGCCGTTCATGACCGATTCCTCGCCCGACCACGCTCCCGCGGTCCATCGTCGGCCGTAGACGTGGAACCCACCTCCGCCCGTCGGTCGGGCCACAACCATGTAGAAGTCGTTCGTCCCGGGCACCCAGCAGACGTCGCACGACCCCGCGTATCCGCCCGCGCTCACATCGATGACCGGTCCGGGCCCGACTGCCGGCGTATAGAGCTGCGACTTGATCCTCTCGTCCTGATCCCACAGCAGCATGACTTGCCCCGTCGCGCTGATGGCCATGTGCTGGCGGACCGGCCACGCACCGCTGTTCAGGTTGATCTGTGGTCCCCAGGAGCCGCTGTATCGCCGCATGGCCATACTGCTGCCGTTCGGGTCGTACGAGCGGTAGACCGAGCCGTCGAGGGGTGACCGGGCCATGCCGAAGCAGTCATATTCGGAATTACTGTGCGATCCGATGTCCGCTTCGGCCGTCCATGTCGATCCGTTGTAGCGGGCGAAATAGAGCGATTTATCGCAGCCGCCGGTCGAGCCCGAGCGGAAGTAGCTCATGATCACTTCGGCGCTGGTTCCCGTGCCGAACGCGGTGATGTGCGGGTGTTTGGCGCAGCCGCCCGTGGCCGACAGCACCTGGGTGAAGGGGAACGATGCTCCCCCGTTTGATGATTTGTACCAGCGGACCTCGGGTTTGTCGTTTTTCTCGCCCCAGGCCCAGTCCTCGAACACAACGTGGATGTCGCCGTTCAGTGCCTCGGCGATCGCCCCGTTAGCCATGAAGTGTGTCCCCGGAAAGACGTCGATCGGGCTGGTCAGCGTGCCTCCGCTGTAGCGGCGATAGCGGATCCGGTTGTTGACATGGTAGATTCCGTGAAAACCGCCGCTGCGAGCCGCCGCGATCTTGGCGGTCTTGACGTCCAACCCCGCCTCGCCCGGCAAGTTAAACAACTGGGCGTTGGACCACTGGGCCTCGGTCGCAGCAGTCAGAAGAGCCATGCACAGTACCGAGATCGGTCCTGCCGGTCGCGTCGCATAGACTCTTGTCATCATCAGAATTCCTTTGCTCCTCAAGGGACCATGCAATACGGGTCGGCCGCAACACCCGGCCCGCTGAAACAGCCCATGAACATGTTGAAGTCATCGACATCCACGTCGTCATCCGCATCAAACAGGCAGTCTGCGCAATTCAGGTCCGGCTGAGGCACAAACGCGCCGCTGAAGCATTGCTGGAAATGGCCAAAGTCTTGCTGGTCGACGTCGCCGTCGCGATCGAAATCGGCCGGTCCAAACGGGCGCCCCGCAGCGGTGGCCCCAGGCGAGTACACATACGTGTCGGAGTGTGCGAACGCCGTATAGTAGTAGGTCACGCCGTTGGTAAGTCCGGTGTGCGGGTATGTGTCGGTGGTCCCGGGCATGGCCGGGCGGTCGATCAGCAGACTTCCGTCATCGGGCGCGGCGGGGTATGCGGTTGTCGAGAAGCGGATCATCGTGCCCGCGAAGTTGCCTGCGGCAGGATTGACCCAGCTCAGGGTGTTCAATGTATTTCCCGCGGTCGCGGTGAAGCTGGTCACCGGCTCCGGCGGCGTCGGAACCAATGAGAAGTCCGCGATTGCTGTTGAGCCGGCTGTTACGCTGATGCCGCTGAGGGTCTGACTGGTGTGCCAGGGCTTCGATGCGGTGACGTTGTAGGTCCCGACCGGTACGGTGGGAATGACGTATGAGCCGTCGGCGGCAGTGATGGCAACGTAGTAGTATCCGGCCGCCGACACAGCGGCTCCCGACAGCAAATGTCCGAAACTGTCTCGAACCGTCCCGGTGATCTGGCCCGTGGGCCCCGGCAACGGCCGAGGCTGCGTGCTGAACCAAGTATTGTAGACGTCCGTCCCGCCCGCTCCGTTGCTGTTCTCCTGCCAGGTCACGGTGATCAGGCCGGCCGCATAGCCGATGTCGGCGTTCAACGATGCGGTTCCTGCCGTGTTGGAGATGTTGCTCCAGTTGCCCCACGATCCGCTTTCGTTGCTGGTGTAGAAGATGTCGCGGTTGTTCTGTGCGTCGGTGAAGGCGTCGGCCGCCACGTGAGCGATGCCTGCTGAATCAACGGCGATCTTCGGGCGGATGCCGCTGTTCAAGCCGCCGGGCAGAGTTGCCGGAGCAGTCCAGGCCGAGCCGTTCCAGACCTGGTAACGGATCGCGCCTTCGGCCTCATAGACGACGTGTACCCGGTTGTCACCGCTTACCGCAATGCCGGGCGTAGCCGGACCTGTTTGGAGTGTGGAGATCTCCTGCCGAGGCTGCCATACGCCCCCGACCCGCCGACGTGCGTTCACGTGGTAACTGCCGCTGATGCGATCCGCCCACACCGCAGTCACGTCGCCGTTCGGTGCCACGGCGATGTTGACGTTGACCGATCCGTACACCGCGCCGCCGGGGGTATTGGAGATGTTGATCGCGGGGTTGAATCCCGAGCCGTTCCAGTCGGCAAAGTATGTGTCGTAGTTGTCATCGGCGTAGATGGCCTCATCCCACGCCACCACCGGGCCGATGCCGTTGCGGGCCGCGATCGCCGGGCGCAGAGATTTGATCGGCGTATTGCTGGCGTTGAGGATCGGACCCCACACGTCGGCGGTCATCTTGCGATACCAGATCTCGATGTTGGTCCCGTCCGGATCGCAGATCCAGGCAGTGTGCAGGTCCGCCCCGTCGGCGGCGACAACCGGCGAATAGCTCTGGGCCGGACCGGTCTGCGAGATCTCCGTTGGGCCGGCGAAGGGGCCGGCCGTATTGTTGGTGTACCAGATGCGGAAGAGAGAGCCGCCGGTTCGCTCGCGCCAGACAACGTGGCAACGGCCGTTCGAGTCGACCGTCATTCGCGGGTCGAGGCTGTCTTCGGACGTTGAAACCACCGGGCCGGGCGTTGTCCAGGCGCAGAGTGATCCTGCGCTGCACAGCAGCCAGAGGCCGGCGACGGCCGTTGTTGATCTGATGCGTCTCATTTTTCTCTTCCCGTCCCGCTGTTCGCGATCACTGGTTCGTGCAATTCACCGCTGGTGGCAGGCCGGTACCGGCCATGCAGCCGAGGAACAACGACAGATCGTCCGCGTCCACGTCCAGGTCACCGTCGAGATTCATGGTCTGGCAGGCAGGCTCTGTCGGCGGCACAAACGCGCCGCTGAGGCACGTCTGGAACAGTCCGAAGTCCTCCTGGTCGATGTCGCCGTCACGGTCGAAATCCACCGGGCTCAAAGCCATTGCCGCCAGGTTCACTCCAACCGAGTACTCGCGGTTGGCGTTGTAGGTGAACGCGGCATAGTACATCCGCTGACCATTGGTCAGGCCCGTGTGAGCAAAGCTGTCACTGCTGCCGATCGCGGCCGGGCGGTCGCATACAAGCACTCCATCTTCCGGACTGGCCGGATAACCGTCTGGATTGGACCAGACGGTCGTACCTCGATAGCTCATGCTGCCGGGGTTTGTCCATGACAGGGCAACCGCGCCGTCGAGCGACTGGGCGGTGAACGACGAAACCGGATCCGGCGAGCCCAGGACCGCAGTCGTGGAATAGAAGACATACCGCTGCTCATTACCATCGACGCTCTTGCGCTCGCACCACACGACGTGGAGCTTGCCGGCCAGGTCCATCACGATGCCCGCCGTGTAGGCCTTCAACGTATTCGGACCCGTGGAGATCATCTCCGAGTACGTGGCCCCGCTGTATTGATACTGGCGGTAATAGATCTCCGTTGAGCCGCTTGCTTGTGCGTAGACGGCGTGCATGGTGTTGGACGCGTCGAATATCGCATCCTGCACGAAGTCGATACCCCAGTTGGCCGGCGCGGTCCAGGTACTGCCCGTCCAGCGAGAGTATCCCTGTCGATTCTCCGAGCCGCCGAAGCGGTCCTGCCAGAACACGTTCGGCAGATCATTGTGGTCGAGGAAGATCTTGGGCGCCTTGCCGTAGTTGCCCGTCGAGAGCTGGTACCACTCGATTGATGGCAGCCACGCCGCCGGGTCGCCGAGGTTGGTGTTCTTCGTGTAATACGCCTGGAAGCCGTTGTTCAGGAAATCGTCGTGCCAGACGACATGGACGGTGTTGCCATCGGCGTCGACCGCAATGTCCGGATCGCATGAGCCGTAGGAAGTACCGGCATTGTTGCGGGTGATATTCTGAATCGGTTGCCAAACGCCCGCCTGACGTTTGCGATACATGATATCGGCCTCGCCGCCGGTGAGGCCGTCCTGGCTCCACACGACGTGCAAATCGCCGTTGCGGTCGCGGGCGATACATGGACTCGTGCAGTTGTTGCCGTCGTTACCTTGGCCGCTGCTGAGCATCGTCGGGCCGGCCCAGGTCGTGCCGTCGAACTCCCAGAAGTAGACGGTGTAAGGCGTGGCGGTGGTGTTATCCACGCGGGCGATTCCCACGACATACACGTGCCCGTCAGGGCTGACGCACATATCCGATTCGGGCTCCTTGCGGTCTGGGCCGGGCAGATCCTGTGGCGTCGTCCAAGTCGTGCCGTTCAGGAAACGATAGTAGATGTGACCCGCGGTCGCCGGTGGCACGGTCGGCGAGTACACGAGGTGGATGCGCCCCGACGCGTCCATCCCCATGCTCGGCTTGCCGCCGGGCCAGGTAATACCCGGGTGGATGGAGTATTCCGGCGTCCAAGCATGCGCCGCGGCGGGCAGAAGCAAACCAATTCCCAGGATACCAGAGACAGTCCTCAGCAGATGCATCGGCGGTTGCCCCTCGGGCATGCCGTGCGAATCGCAGCATCTGCGAGGTGCCGCCATTCGCCCGGCATACTGCGACCTGATCCGCCGTTCGCGCGGCGGTCAGCGATAGGAATAGGAGCTCTCAGCTTGAACGTCCTAAGGCGGACCGCCTTTTTGCGGGCCGCAACCCAAGCGCACCGCGGTCCAGAAACATGCGCGCAAAACGCGCACCAGTCGCGACGGAAAAGACTAAAAGGACCAAGCAACGCTTTGCCCTCCGGTCAGCGCGACCCGAAGACCACGACTCTACTCCAGGATATCTTCGCTAAAACATTTTAGCAAGCCTTTGGGCGTCTTTGGGCGGGATGTGGTTGCGGGGGGTAGGTAGAGGATGTGATCACCCGGCAGGGCGGGGGAGACGCGAGAACGGGCCGTCCCAGCTCGCGTTGCAGCTTCCAAGCGGGGATCAAAAGCCGTCAGGGCGGTATCACGCCGGCATCAATGAGACAGGCGGTAGTCGCCGGTCAAGGGGCGAGCCGCCGGCGACTTTCTACTCACCTGAACACGGCGGTAACCTCAACAGGCGTGGATAGGTCTTCGATGCCGGGCACAAGACGGATATCCTGGCCCAGCAGGTTACCGGGGGCAATCGGCCGGTCGTTGACAAAAACCTCGGTCGGCTTGAGGTCGGCCGGGTGACGGAGTCGCAGCCATACTTCCTTGGGAGGCGTTCGCGTCGGGATCCGGATCGTCGCGGTGATTCGTCCGCTATCGGACTCTGAGTGAATGACCAAACCGGCCGTACCGAAGATCGTCGGAGCGCGCTCGATCCGAATATCCTTTTGATTCTCAAGCCACTGTTTGGGAACGGCTCGCCCGTACCACAGGCGATCGCCGTCCTCCCAGATCATGAGCTGTCGTAGCCACATGATGAAGCGCGACTCGTCGGAAGTCTTGTAAAGCGGCCCGCCGGGCTTGCCCAGCGCCTTTGCCCATTCGCTGAAACAGTTGACATCGGGAAAGATGCTCAGTGCATACGTGTTCCAGAACGCTCGCAGGGCGGCCGGGATCTCGTCGCGGGCCATGTAGACGGTTGCCGAGTCCACCAGGCAGGGTTGAAGGGTCACGCCGCCGTGTTCGAACCAGGTCTGCTCGAAATCCCCAATGTTGAAGCCGGATTGCCAGGAGAAGTAGATGTTGTCCTCCAAATCGTCCAGCATCCAGGTGATCAGGGGGTCGTTCGGGGAGACGACTTCGGCGGTGGCCAGGTGTATCGCGGGGTACAGGGCCTCACGTATCCAGCCTTCGGTCAGATGCCGCCAGTGGAAGACCCGTGAAGGCGTGTAGGGAATGAAGTGTCCGTCGCGCAACCGCACTGCTGCCGCTCGGGTGGTGGCCTCGCGCATGTTGCGCTCGAGGTCGTTGCGGTATTCTTCGGCCTCGACGGCGATACGCTCTGCCTCAGGATGGCCTGCGTCCGCCAGCGCCTGTGCGACGCGCTTCATCCCGAGGTGGAAGTAGGCGTTGGTCGCGAACCAGTACTGGTACTCAACGACGTCTTCGAGCGAGCAAGCCGGCGCCATGCCATGTATCGAAGGCCGGGGAGAGCCTTGCTTGCCCATAGTGCTCTTGCGCTCATTGATCAGGAAATCGCACCCCTTGATGAGTTGAGGCGCGACGCGATCAAGATATCGGCGATCGCGGGTCATGAGGTAGTGGTCGGCGATGCCCCACATGGTGAACCCGTGGTTCATAGCGTACTCGCCGTGTGTATAGGCCCCGGCACTGTGGAACACCCCGTCCTTGGTCGAGAATCGCCCCTTGAGGGGTTCGTGTCCCTGAAACCTGAGCATCGGTTCGATGAATCGCTCCGCCTCGACGTGCTCGCCGCGCATATCCATCGACCGGGCGATCATGACCGTCTCGTTGGCAAAGACACGGTATCCGACGGTGCCCACGCCCTGGTTATACAAGCCGGTCTCCGGATCGCGGTCGGTGGTGATGATGTTGTGCCAGAGGTTGGCCCGGTAGAAGTCCATGATGGCGGTGTCGGGGACATCGAGGGTCATGCCGCGTCCGAGACGGGTCTGCCAGTATTTCATGATCGCCGGCGCCTCGACTTCGTAACTGATCTCGCGAATACGAGTCAGCTCCTGCGGTTCGAGCAGCTCGACAAACGGCGTCTTGAAGTACATGAGGCGCGTCTCGCCGGGCCGCAGTTCGGCCTGCCAACGCAATATTGGATGATCCTCGGGCTCGTCACCTCGCTGGACCGTCCAGCCTGTAATGCCGCCGCCGGACGGCTTGTCGTTGGAAATCACGCCGCGCAGAGCGGTCAGCCCTTCGGGTACCGGCCGGTTGCTCGGACGCTCGATCCTCATCACCCCGTCGGGATCCAAGCTGATCGGCGACTTGTCGTGGACTCGCAGGTTGAGCGTCGCGGTCCGCGTTTGGCCGTCGGTATTGGTGACCGCCAGGCGGCCGAGCAACACTACGGTCTCGTCCCCCTTGCGGGTCACATCGTCGCCGTAGTCGCCGAGCAGAGTGGTCGTTACCAACGAATGCCGAAACTGCATCGGTCCGGTATACCACTCGGCGTGAATGAGCGGCAGATGTCCTTGTTCGAGGCGGCGAATGCATCCTTCGCGATCGCGGCCGTCAAAAGCGGGCTGCTCGCGCGTGTCGAGGAGGTAATCGAGTCGCTGCTGAAGTCGTTGGGTGCCGAAATCGCTCTGGAAGCTCCAACGTTTGGCGTCGCGGCCGTTGTCGTTGTTCAGGCTCATTGCCCAGATGGACCAGTCGCCGGCCGGTGAAACGAAGAATTCCTGCCGGGCGGACGGCACGCCCAGCGGAACCCATGGAGCGGGCTTGAGCCGCGGTATGCCCGCCATAGCCATTTCGCGGGTCATCTCGGGTTTCTCGGTCAGTCGCTGCCGCACCGGACGTCGCCAGTTGCCGGTGGGTGGACCGGGATCGTTGGCCAGCGTCAGGCCGCTTGAGGACGAAGTCACCAATGTGCCGAAATCCGGCAGCCGCATCGCCCCATCCGCAAGCACATCTTGCGGCACAAAGGAAAAGCCGGTCGACCAAGTGTCGCTGCCGAATCTCACCGTCACCCGGGTCAGATCATTGGAGTTCGGGTCGCGGTTATCGGTATATCGCAGGCGCACGCGTACTCCCGACGAGCCACCGGCCTCCTTTTGCGCAGTCCATTTCCGTCCTTCGATCTCGGCGGACCGCGGCGGTGCCAGGCTTTTCATTTCGAGCACCACGCCGTTGATGACGTCGAGCTGTCGGGTGATGATGGCGTCCGTTGCGTGCCGGCTCTCGATGTCGAACTGAGCTTCTCTCCACCGCGACTGCCCATAGGCGGAGAGAACGGCGTCGGACGGCAGGCCTCTCCCTTCGGCCACGACCCGAACCTTGAGCGTTCGCCGATAGGCCGGGGGTTCCTTCCATGCCGGATTCGGCTCCTGGTCCCATTCTTCTTTGACAAGTGGTGGCAACCTGAACACGAGACCACGGCGGGGATCCTTCTCGACGGTCGCCTTGACCCTCACCCAGCGGCCATTGAACGGATCATCGAGACGCATCCACCCGCCCGTGCCGTTGCCCGGCCAGACGCTTCCCCACCACTCGACGCACAGGGACCCGAGCAGCGAATCATCGACTCCACTGAGGGCGATCTCGGACACTTCGCGAGGATTGTCCCATTCGACACCGATGCCGTGGTCGTCGGTGAGCCTAGTCGCAAAGCGAGCCAGGTCGACGGGTTCGCCGACAACGGCTTGTTCAGGACCGACCGTTGCGCCCGCAGCAAGAGGCGAAACGAGGACGACCAGGACTGCGAACCGATGAAGGGGCGCCATCCTCACCATGATGCCTCCCTTGCCGGAATGAATCTCTCAGTGCATACCAAAGCGTTCGGGGTTGAAGAGTTCGACCTCGTCGTCGGCCCAATACGGCAGCAATCCGTCGATGCTCAGCACCTTGAGATTACAGACTTCAAGGGCCCATCCCCGCGTGTCTCCGGAAGCGACGGTCTTCAGCTCCAGTTCGTAGCGGCCGGGGTCCTGGAAGTCAATGAAGTGCCGAACGGTCGCGACCGGCCGGCCAGCGGGGTTGTATAGCGTCGCCGTGTGGAAACCCTCGCCCATGGCTTCAAACCTGATTTTCACTTCCTTGGCTCCCTCACGCACGAACCCGACTGCGCGGGGGAGCATCTGCGGCATGTGCCGGCCTGCAACATCGACAACGGTCATCCGGGCGGCGCGGTCGCGATGCACCTGCCAGCCGAAGGCATCACCGCCGGTCAGACGCATTCGGAAAAGGCCCCTGTTGCCCGGCAGGTTCAGGACCGCAGGCTCGAAATAGTTGCCGGCGTCCTTGAGTAATACCTGCCGCAAAGTATTGCCCGCAACGTCGAACAGCGTGATCCTGCCCTCGGCCAGGCCTTCCCGAATGACCAGGATCGGCGCGGGCCGGTCACTCACGTGCAGGAAAACCTCAACGTCGGGCGCTTTGAACCGCGTGGCCTTCCACGACGAGGGCTCCGGCAACACCGTTGCTTCATCGAACATGCGGAACAGCCCGTAGCGGGCGGCGAATCGCGGGAATCGCCACATGTGTGTGGCCTCCGAAGCCACGTTGCGATCGTGGAGGAACTCGATGCTGCTTTGCCAGCATCGCTCGAGGGCATCCAGGTATCGCGGATCTTCGGTTTGCTGCAAGGCCCACGAGAACGCGTTGAGCGTTCGGCAGGCGTACTCGGGATAGAACCCGAGCGTCCGATCGGCGACCCGGAGGATGCCGTCGGCGAGCTTGTCGTCTCCGTTGTTCTCCTGCACCGAGAGCATGCCGTTCATGGCGATTCCGTTGAAGAAGGCGATGCGGTTGTCCCATCGGATGGCAAACTTGCCCGTCGCAGCCTGACCTGCGAGCAGGCTGTTGCAGAGGGATTCACAGGCCTTGAGGTATTTCTCGTCGCGAGTGACCTCGTACATGCCGGTGAGCAGATACAGCGACCAGCCGATCTGCCGTTCGTTGCCGACCACGGAGCCGCTTTCGCGCGTGAGCATGGCGGCGACGAAATCACCGACCTTGCGGGCCATTTCGAGTTGCCGCGTCTCGCCGGTCAACAAGTAGTGAAGCAGCACGCCCCGTAGAAAGACGTGTCCCAAATCGGCCTCGGTGGCGGTGTGCAACGGGCTGTGTTTCCATACCATGCCGTTGAAGTTGTTCACGTCCACGTCCGTCTGGTGGCGGGCCATGGGCTCGGCGGCGTCGAGGTACCAGGGATCACCGGTCCGCAGGAATTCGAGCAGGTAGTTGTACGGCACGTCATATTCGAGGTTCTGATAAGCGTTCTTACCTTTGTACGGGCCACCCATGTAGCCGTCGCCGAAATCGCGCATGCCGAAAGGCATCCGGTTGACGTAGTCGCGCATGTCCGCCTCGCGCCAGCACTCCCAATAAGGGAAGCTCTGCAAGGCTTCCGTGCTGCGCGGCAAGACGGCACCGAATGCTTTCGTGCCACACGCCCACATCGGCGGCATGGTCATCCTCAAGGGGTCCAGGACCACGTTGGGCGGGGCGGAATCGTCTTTTGCCAGAGGGAAGTCGAGAATGATCTCGTGGGTCTTGGCGAGTCCCGCTTCCCAGTTGAAGGGCCGGCTGCCGGTGTAGAGTCTCGCGCCGATCGCCTCAGGCGTGACGAACAGCGCCTTGGGACAGTTCTGCCAGAAATGGCGTACTCCGAGCACACACCAGGTGTCACCCTGCTTCACCGCCGTCCAGCCGGGGGCTCGTGTGCCGTTCGTGTCGGGCTTGCCCGTCTGCCTGATCACATAGCGCAGGTCATCCGGTTGCTGCAATTCCACCGTCCCATCGGCGGCAAGCATTCCCCCATCGGTGCCAAGCGCGACAAGGGCAGGATTACCGGCCAACGCGAACCGCACGGACAGGTCGGCCACATTGATGGCCGGGTCCGGATCGCCGTACGGATCATCGCGATTCTGCGATTTCTTGCGATCGGCCCAATGAGTAATGGTGAGCATGAGCGTGAGGCGGTGCGACCCGGCAGCGGCTTGTGCGCGAAGATCGTATTTCATCGCTGTTTGCCGGCCGTCCGCCGTGCCGAAGAAGCCTTGCATGCGCAGGCAGCCATGCAGCGCGCGGGCTTCTTCGACCTCGATCTGCTGTGCGGGCATGGCCGACAGGGTGGTTGCCTCGCCCTCAAGCGTTACCTGCATTTCCATTGTCAGCTTGCCGAGAACGACATCGCTCTCCCTCAGCCGGATCTGGTCGATCAGCCCTTCGGGCGACGCAGCAACGGTGATCTTGTCGGTGCGCATCGCGGCGGCTTTGCCGGCGGCATTGATTTGCACCGATTCGTGTTCGGCGTTCGAGCCGCCCGGACGCCCGCTGATATCGATCTCGAACACCTGCCCGGCCTCACCGGTGAAATCGAGCAGGGCCCATCGGATGGAGTCATCTTCCCACTTCGACAGAGCGGTCGCCATGGAGGCGATGTTATTTCCAACCGGGCCAAAGACTTGAATATCGGTCTCCTTCCTGACCGCGCCCTTGGGAAGCGGAAAGCCGGCACGGACATGCCCTCTCTGTCCCGAACGCCCGACGACGGTGACAGGTACTCTGGCGGCCTGCTTCATTCTCTCGAACTCGATCTCATAGGAGAGCTTTGCCGGCCGGTTCCGGATGGTTTTGAGGCGCTCCTCGGCTTCCTTCAGCACCACCTGCGGATCGTAAGGCCGTTTGGCCGGATCGGCATCCAACACACAACGAAATCCAAGCGAATCGTGGGCCCCGTAGGGAACCAGGCGGGCTCGCTGGGTGCAGGTGCCGGCGTTGGCGGTCCCATAGAAGTAGATCCCGCCGCCGCCTCTCATGACTTTGTACTGCCTGCCGAAGTGCAAAGACCTTGCCGAGGTGCCCGGGTAGCCGTCGTACCAGTCGGCCGTCCACTCCCAGGCGTTTCCGGACATGTCCAGACAGCCGTATGGAGATGCTCCTTTCGGCGGTCCGGTTCCACCGGTCGCCTCACGGGAGGTTGAGGCAATTCGGTCACTGCCGAGGTTGCGTAGCGTTTCGTCGTCAACGTTACCCCAGGGGAATCGCCGGCCGTCGGTCCCGCGCGCCGCCTTTTCCCATTCGGCCTCGGTCGGGAGGCGTTTGCCCGCCCAAACGGCGTAACGCATGGCATCAAACCAGGTGATGTTAGTGATCGGCATGTTGTCTCGCCCCGCCGGCGGAATTCCATTGATCCAGTCGGGCGGCGGCGTGATGCCGGTTTCCTTCACGAACCGGGCATACTGGGCGACGGTTACCTCGGTCCTGTCGACATAGAAAGCGGCCAGATCAACTTGGTGAGGCGGAGTCTCATCCCAAACCTCGGCCGAGCCCATGATGAACGGTCCGGCGGGCACCACGAGCATGACCGAACCGTCTTTGCCGGTGATCGTGGGGGGCAGATTCTTTTCCGCTGCCGGAGCAATTGCCGCCTGCAAGAACACCAGCGTCAAAGCCGACATCTGGATCTCACGAGCACTCATCGGTTTCTCTCCGGACGGTGGCAGGGAGCGCAACTCTCCAGATTATAAGGTGACCACCGGCAACCGGCATGCATTCTCAGAACCCGCCCGATCCGGCGTGATAAGCGTCGCCGTCGTCGCGGGGAAGGCCAAACGACACGGGGATATGGGAATCGCGGTTTCCGGAGGAGCCGGCACTGACAGCGGAACCGTCATTGTCGTCGTTCAGGCGAGAACGTACGGGCAAGACCAATGACCTGTCCGGCGAAGGTCTCCGGGCGAGGCCGTCCTCTTTCTCTGCTCTTGCCTTCTCTCCAAGGCGTGTGGGGCATGTTTTCTTTAGTGTGGGGTCCTACTCAACGCGCGTCCAGACGGTGTAGCCGTTCTGCTGCGTCTCCCTCAACCACGGAGCGATGGTCCGCCAGTTATCATACGGCGGGTCGTTATAGCTTTGCAGGTAGATGCTCGTCACCTGACTCGGTCGCACAAACTGCGTGTGGCCGTCGACGAACGAAACGTTGAGACCGTCTTTTCCGTGATTGTTGGCCGGATCGGGATAGTTGTTATTCTCGTCTCCTGGTTGGCCGCTGCCGCCCTGGTCGCTGTCGAGAACCAGCAGACATGTATGCGGGCGTTTGATCGTGCTCTGCTTCTTGACCAAACAGCCGGTTCTCTGACTGTACAAGGGCTCGACGGCCGGTTTCCGAGGCAAACACAACTGCTGGCCGACGCTTTCCGATCTGCCGTCGATCTTGGTTCGATCGAGGTAGATGCTGGGACCGTCGAACCAGCCCCAGATCTCATAGCTGTGTCCACCCGTATCGTCGGCGGCGTTGGCGGCGGAGTGTTCCAGGTCGTCAAGAATGATCCGATCGTAAAAGGTGTTGAAAGACCGACGATTCTCGCGAACGACGTTTCTTGTGCCAGGGCACAAAGCCGTCTGGACACCTTTCAAGTACTTCGGAAAGATGTGATTCAGGCTGTCGCTTCCCGTCGAGGCGGTGGAGGCGTAGACCTTCGCGGGGGTATCCTCGGACTGGAAAGTGCAGGCGATGGCAATCTGACGCGCATTGGACGCGCATTGTATTCGTCTTGCATGTTCGCGAGCTCTGCTGAGCGATGGCAGCAGAATGGCGATGAGCAAAGCAATGATGGCTACAACTACAAGAACCTCTATTAGCGTGAAACCCGTGGAGACCGAGCGGACCACGCGAGTTGGTTCATTCCTGTGGGTCATGAGCATGCTCCTTGCCTTGGGGCATCTGCGAGGCGCCGCAGCGTCGATGCCGGGACCGCTCCCCGACGCCGCCGCAACCGTAAAGCACTGCGGTCACCGAGGTCAACACGGCCGTTATCACCATCGCGGCCGTCGCCCTCTGTTATCATTATACTGATCGGCAAGGAGAAGGGCGGGCAGAATCTATATCGATATTGCGACTTGGACAATACGGATTGCGACGCGCAGGATATCACTGTGCGTATGGAATGCGGGGCGACCTCATAAGCCGCGCCCGGCGTCCCCACAAGGCGGTGCCAGGACTTGACGGTGAACCAAGGGGTTCTCACGCCGTCGGTAAGCCTTTTTCCTCACTTAACTGGCTGTCAGGCACTCTGACCATGCGTCCGTTCCGAGTCCTTCGCGTTGTCCAGCCGGTCGTGCTCGCCGCTGAGGCCGCGGTGGCCAATCAAGGTCTCATTATCATCCTCCGGCCGTCCGGCCGGGGGGGGTACTGCCGCAGCGACCCGTGGCACGCAAGTGCTTGGCCCAAAGGAAGATACGTCACACCTGCCGAAAGACGGCAAGAGCCACCGCATGCCCATCCGGCGTGCTCCTGTCGCGTGACGGCCGTTGTGTCGTGGCTCCGCACGACCGCGTTCTCACGTTGATCGACGCCCGGACCCCAGACGAATCCCCGTGCTGCCCGAGCCATGGCGGCAAGCTACCCAGCCGCTTCGGGGAGGGGACGTTTATAGGCGTCCAGTTCTTTATGATGAACTCGCCTATCTCGGCGGAGGAAACGACGGATTCTCATCGTCCTGAGCGTGGCCGGCGGCAAACGTACTCGGACCATCTCCATCGCGGCGACTTTGCCGGCCGCGAGCGCGCGGACAGCCTTGTCGGCGATATCTTCAAGACGATCCTTCTGGTTGTGGAATCCGCCGCTTAATCAGTCCAACGTCGCGGCCAGCCTGCTGCAGGATTCCTTCGCAAGCGAGGCCGCCCCCCGATGCCGCGTTGAGACGGTTTGCGAAGAGGCTGCCCCGCACGACGTGCTGGGGCTCTTTGGATGGCTTGATGGGCAGGCCGATGGTCTGGCGTGCCGAGACAACGGATGGTACGATTGCCGCGGAAATCCATATGAAGCTGCACGCGTTGGATATCACGATCATCTTCGTTTACTTGCTGGTCGTCAGCCTGATCGGCGTGTTGCTGCGACGACGGGCGGCTCGAAATCTCAATTCCTACCTTCTCGGCGGCAAGGAGTTGCCCTGGTATTTCCTGGGCCTGTCAAACGCCTCCGGCATGTTTGACATTTCGGGCACGATGTGGCTGGTCACGATCATGTTCGTTTACGGTCTCAAGAGCATCTGGCTGCCATGGCTCTGGCCGACGTTCAACCAGATATTCCTGATGGTATACCTGTCGGCCTGGCTGCGGCGGTCGAACGTCACGACCGGAGCTCAATGGATCGGGACGCGTTTCGGCCGCGACATGGGCTCGGAGCTCTCGCATGCGGTCGTAGTCATTTTCGCGATCATCGGCTGCCTGGGTTTCCTGGCGTACGGCTTTGTAGGCCTGGGCAAATTCATTCAGATCTTCATTCCCTGGGAGATCATCTCGCCGTATGTGCCATTCAACGTTCCCGCGCAATACGTGCCCCATGTGTATGGGATCGCCTTTACGCTGGTGGCGGTTCTCTACACCATTCTGGGCGGCATGACCAGTATCGTGCTGGCGGACATTATCCAGTACGTGATCATGACCGTTTCCGCGCTGACCATCGGTGGCATCGCGATGTTCCATCTGTCTTCGCAAGCGTTGAACGTTCCGCCCGGATGGCACAGCCCGTTTTTCGGCTGGAAGCTGGACCTGGATTGGAGCGGGATCATCGCCGACGTCAACGAGAAGATTGCCGCCGACCAGTTTTCATTCTTCGGCATCATCATGATGCTGATGCTTTTCAAGGGCATCATGGCCAGCGCCGCCGGTCCGGCCCCGAACTACGACATGCAGAAGATCCTGGCCACGCGCAACCCGCGAGAAGCGGCCCTGATGAGCGGCTTCGTATCGGTTGTGCTGATGCCGATTCGCTACTTCATGGTGGCCGGTTTCGCGATCCTCGGCCTGTTGTACTACCACCGGCTGAATCTGGTCGTAGGACATCGGATCGACTTCGAACAGATTCTGCCTTCGGCGATCAGTGAATTCGTGCCCGTGGGCCTGATGGGATGCCTGCTGGCCGGACTGCTGGCGGCGTTTCTCGGGACCTTCGCCGGAACGCTCAACGCCGCCCAAGCCTACCTGGTCAACGACCTTTACCTGAAGTACATCAAGCCCGACGCGGGGAACCGCAGGGTCGTTATGGTGAACTACGCAACCGGTCTGGTTGTGGTGGTGGTGTCCACGGTGCTGGGCTTTTTCGCCCAGGATGTCAACAGCCTGTTGCAGTGGATTGTCTCGGCGCTTTACGGCGGCTATGTGTCCTCCAACGTGCTCAAGTGGTACTGGTGGCGGTTCAATGGGCATGGGTACTTCTGGGGCATGATTGCGGGTCTGGTTCCCGCCCTGGTGTTGCCTCTGGTGTTCAGGCAGACGCTGGAGTTGTACTACTTCCCGCTACTATTCGTCCTTTCGATGGCCGGTTGCATCATCGGAACCCTGGCAAGCCGTCCCACCGACGAGGAAACGCTGGTCTCGTTCTATCGTCGCGTCCGGCCATGGGGGTTCTGGAAACCGATTCACGAGAAGGTTGTCGCCGCCGATCCGGGCTTTCGGAAGAACACGGATTTCGGGCGGGATATGTTCAACGTGATCGTGGGGACGATCTGGCAGACCGCCCTGGTGCTTCTCCCGATCTGCGTCATTCTGCTGAAGGGTCGCAGCGTTCTCATCGTGGCGGGCGTTATCGTGCTGACGTCCTGGATTCTCAAGAAAAGCTGGTATGATCGCCTGGAAGCATCGGGAGCGGCCGCGCCCGTCGAGGCGTCGCGGGGATCGGGGGCGAGGTTGGCGTGAGCGTAGCCGGTTTTTCAGGTTGACGATGGTCGGCTCGATGCCACAACTTGGCTGTACCCATGTCGGGAGTACCCCCATGAGCTCAATCGTCGGCGTTGTTCTCGGCAAGTCGGTTATGCACCGGCGGGCAAGCCGCCGCCGGTACTCTTCGAGGGGGCGAGCGTCGCCTACCGAAAGAGGCGCGGTCGGAGGGCCGGCCTGGTTGCTTGCGATGGCGGCGGGCCTGTGCTTGGCAGGCTGCACGCCGCTGCCGGCGTCGAAAGCGCCGTCGATGAACGACTTTGTACGGCGCGAGGGTGATCGGTTAATGGACGGATCGAACGAGTTCCGGTTCATCTCCGTCAACATACCCAATCTGCATTACGTCGAGGACGACATGCGATTCAGCCGGAGCATGCCCTTCCGCCTGCCCAATGATTATGAGATCAATGATGCGCTCGAGACGGTCGGGCAGATGGGCGGCCAGGTCGTTCGTATCTACGCCCTGCCGATACGACGAGCCGACGATTCCGACGATGTGCCCCGCTACATCACGGGCCCCGGCGAGTTCAACGAGAAGGCCTTTGTCGCACTCGATCGCGTCCTGGTCGCCGCACGCCGCCACGGCGTGCGTCTCATCGTGCCCTTCATCGACCAATGGAGCTGGTGGGGAGGCCAGGCTGAGTTGGCGGCGTTTCGGGGCAAGGCCGCAAAGAACTGCTGGACCGATCCGGAATTGATCGACGACTACAAGCAGGTTATCGCGTTTGTCATCAATCGCAGGAATACGCTCACGGGGGTTTGCTATCGGGACGACCCGGCGATTCTGGCCTGGGAAACCGGCAACGAGCTCAATGCGCCGGCATCCTGGACGCAACAGATCGCGGCGTTCATCAAGAGCATCGACCGGAATCACCTGGTGATCGACGGCGCCACCTACGATACGCTCCCGAAGAGTCGTCTCGAAGATCCGAACGTCGATTTCGTCCAGACGCATCACTATGAGAATAACGCTCCGGCCATGATTGATCGCATTCAACGCAATTGCCGGGCGGCGCGAGGGCACAGGCCCTACCATGTCGGCGAGTTCGGTTTCCTGGGCACGCAATCGCTTCGTGCGGTGATGGATACCGTCATTGAACAGCGTGTCACGGGCGCTTTGTTGTGGAGCCTGCGATATCGCAGTCGCGAGGGGGGATTCTACTGGCATCATGAGCCGGCCGGCGGCGATCTTTTTAAGGCTTATCACTGGCCGGGATTCGAGGCCGGCGAGGCTTACGACGAGCGAGGGATGATGCGTCTGCTTCGAGCCAAAGCATACGAGATCCGCGGGCTGACTCCGCCGGCGATCCCCGTGCCGTCTTCGCCGTGTTCGGTCCGGGCGGACGACGGCGGGATGGTGAGTTGGCGCGGCTCAGTCGGGGCGACCTGCTACGACGTGCAACGGGCTGAATGGCCCCTCGGACCATGGTTGACCGTCGGTAGCGGCATTTCCGAAGCTCAGGTCCAGTATCAGCCGCAGTTCATCGACGAATCGGCTTGTCCGGGAAAGACCTACCGCTACCGGGTCATTGCCAGGAATCATGCCGGCTGCTCCGGGCCTTCACAGGCCGGGAGCCCCGTCAGGATCAGCCATCGGACGCTGGTCGACGAGCTGCGTAATGACTCACAGATCTTCGTGAAGCAAGGCAGGCTCCATTTCCGGCAAAACGAGGCCCGCAAGTTCAAGGAAGACTGCCATCGGCTGTCCGCCGACCCGGACAGCGCCGTAATCTATCACACGCACGGTTGCATGAGCGCCGTGCGGTTGTTCGTCTACAGCCAAGCCGAGCCCAAGGATATCCAGATCGCCTTCTCCGCGGACTGCAAGGAATTCAAGCCCGTCGAGCCGGATGTCCAGCGAACCACCACTTTCGGCGAGAGGGTTTACGGTTTCTGGAAGGCCGACCTCTACACCGCCAAGCCAAAGGGCAATGATTGTCGTTTCGTGAAGATCGTATTCAAGACTGATGCGCAGTTGGGCAGAGTCGAGGTTGAATATGACGCCGCTCACTGACGGCGCATTGGCCGCGTCCGTGCGACGCGAGTTGCTGGAAAACATCCTGCCGTTCTGGCGTTCTCACAGCGTGGACGCGCAACGCGGCGGATTCGTCGCCGAGCTATCCAATGATCTGCGCGCCCGGCCGGATGCGGCGAAGGGCCTGATTCTCAACGCCCGGCTGCTGTGGACGTTCTCGGCGGCTTATCGCTACACGCAACGGGCGGAGGACCGGCTGCTCGCCCGGCGAGCCTATGACTACCTCGCGCATCATTTCCTTGATCCGCAACATGGGGGCTACTTCTGGGAACTCAATCCGGACGGAAGCGTCCGCGATGGCAAGAAGAAGATTTACGGTCAGGCGTTCTGCGCGTACGCCTTGAGCGAGTGCCATCGGACCTTCGGCGAGCCCAAGGCTCTCGAACAGGCGGTCGACGTCTTTCACCGTATCGAGGAGGCCGGCCACGACGACCGACACGGCGGCTACTTCGAGACGCTGGCCCGCGACTGGGCGCCCTGCGAAGACGTGCGACTCAGCGACAAGGACATGAACGAGAAAAAGTCGATGAACAATCACCTCCACGTTCTGGAGGCCTACACGAGCCTGCTGCGAGCGCGGCCGGACGCGTTTCTCGCTGACCGGCTGCGCGAGCTGATCGACCTGTTCGAGCGGCGCATCCTGAACCCCGAAAAGACGCACTTGCAGCATTTCTTTGCCGAGGACTGGACGCCCAGATCCGACAGCTACACTTTCGGTCATGACATCGAGGGCAGTTGGCTGCTATGTGAGGCGGCCGAGGCACTCGGTGATGAAGGACTGTTGGGACGCGTTCGAGACGTCGCCCTGCGAATGGCGAGGGCGGTGTTGAACGAAGGGCTCGATGCCGACGGCGGATTGTGCTACGAGGGTCGAGACGGACGGATCATCGATTCAAACAGGGAATGGTGGCCGCAGGCGGAAGCGGTGGTTGGTTTCTTCAACGCATGGCAAATCAGCGGCGAGAACATGTTTCGTGACGCCGCGGTTCGCTGCTGGCAGTTCATCCTGAACCGGATCGTCGATCACGCCCACGGCGAGTGGTTCTGGCGGGTATCACGTGACGGTGTGCCCGACGTTTCCATGCCCAAGGTGTCCATGTGGAAGTGCCCGTACCACAATGGACGGTGTTGTTTGGAAATCCTGCGCCGCCTTGAGACCGGCGCAACGTGACGAAAGGACCTGTGCCCGTGTCAAACGAGCAGTTCAACCGGCGTCTGCAGCGACTCATGGCCGACCATGATGCCTTGATCGAACGCCCCAATGAAATCGCTCCCGGCGGCAACGGCGTCTTTGATCGTTACAAATACCCCGTGCTCACCGCTGAGCACACGCCGATCTTCTGGCGATACGATCTCGACCCGCAGACCAACCCGCACCTGATGGAACGGCTGGGGATCAATAGTGTGTTCAATCCAGGGGCGATCGAATGGGACGGCCGGATCCTGCTGGTCGCCCGCGTCGAGGGGTGCGATCGCAAGAGCTTCTTCGCCGTTGCGGAGAGCCCGACGGGCGTGGATCGGTTCCGCTTCCGGGACTATCCGGTCGTGCTACCGGAGACTGCTGATCCGGATATCAACGTGTACGACATGCGGCTGACGAAGCATCAGGACGGGTGGATCTACGGTCTGTTCTGCACGGAGCGCAAGGACCCGGGCGCCCCGCGCGGCGATTTGTCCTCCGCAATCGCCCAGTGTGGCATTGCCCGCACACGGGATCTTGAGAGTTGGCAGAGGCTGGATGACCTGCGTACCGCATCGCCCCAGCAGCGCAACGTCGTTCTGCATCCTGAGTTTGTGGACGGCAAATATGCCTTCTATACCCGCCCGCAGGACGGCTTCATCGACACCGGCTCAGGCGGCGGCATCGGTTGGGGGCTGTCGGAGAGCATCGAACATGCGGTCATCGGCCCCGAACGAATCGTGCACGATCGCAAGTACCACACCGTCTACGAGCTCAAGAACGGCCTGGGGCCGGCGCCGATCAAGACGCCGGACGGCTGGCTGCACCTGGCTCATGGCGTGCGAGGAACGGCTGCCGGGCTGCGTTACGTGCTGTATGCGTTCATGACCGCACTTGATGATCCGGCTCGCCTGACCCACGAGCCCGGCGGGTACCTGCTGGCACCGAGCGGTGAGGAACGGGTGGGTGACGTCTCGAACGTGACCTTCTCGTGCGGCTGGGTGGCGAAATCCGACGGGCGGTTGTTCATCTACTACGCCTCCAGCGATACCCGCTGCCACGTGGCAACAACGACGGTTGAGAGACTGGTCGACTATTGCCTTAACACCCCGCCTGATCCGCTCCGTTCTTATGCGTGCGTCCAGCAGCGGATCGAACTCATCCGACGGAATCTGTCCTTGAGGCGGTAACAGGGTTGCCGTGCCTCGATGGGGCCGAACGCTCTTCGCCGTGTCAGGTCCTGGTTACTTGAAGGCGGGCGGGATACTCGACGGTGTTTCGTCGAGATCATCCTTCCATTTGAGCGGCGCGATCGACACCGGTCCGCTCATCCAGCCGGCATGCGTGATGTACCACTTCCCCTCGGCGTCGCGGACGACCTCCGAGGCGTGCGACCGGATCCGTCCGACGCGCTGTTCGATGTCCCAATGGAACGGGTCGCGGGACAGGTAGACATGGGTCCAATCGTTGTCGCATACGAACAGGTAATAGTGCCGGCCTCGCCGGACCACAAAGGGGGATTCGGTGGGCCCGCCGAAGGATCCCGCATTCGGGTGAATGAAGACAACCTTGCGGTCGCCCCAGTGGGTCAGATCCTTGCTGGTGACGCACACGACGGTGTGGTTGCCCCCATCAGGTGTGGTTGTCGCGGTGTAGTACATGATCCATTGGTTCTCCGCCCGCAGGACCATCGGATCGCGCCCATCGAATCCATCCACCACCATCGGATTGTCCGGTGACCGCATCCATGACTTGAGATCCGGCGAGGTCAGCAGATGGATACGGTACTTGTGTGTGTCTTTGTCCCCGGCACAGACGAACATGTAGTAGATCGAGTTGCTTCGAATGACGTGTGGGGCCCAGAGCAGGTATTCCTTGTATTTCTCCCAATCGGCAGTTACGGCCGGCGGCTGAGCCTGCCAGGGGTCTTGCAGCAGCGAAGTCGCGGTTGCGTGAGCAAGCCGCCGCCCGGGATCCTTGAAGAAATCCAGCGGCTTGGGGTGGGTGATGCCAAACAGGTGCCACGTGTTGTCGGGCCCTTGGACGATGGTGTGATCGTTGATGCACCACGGCTCCTCGGCGGCAAAGATTCTCTTGAACTCTCCGGCCTCCACCAGGGTCTTGGGCGAGGGGGCCTCGGTCTGCCGGGCTTTCGCGACATCGATCTGGGGCGGTGAGATCTCCGCAAGCTCGATGTCGGTTTGCCCGTCACCCGCCCGCTTCTCCACGCGGGTCAGCCGGTAGGTGCCGGGCGCCGGCGCCCGCAGCGGTATGGTCCAGGCATCCTTGCCCGCGTAGATGGCGAAGGACCACAGTGTCTTTCCGTCCGGCCCGTCGATAGCGCCCCAATACTCGACGCCGGGATAGCCGATCTTCTCTGACGGCATACGGATGGTGAATGTGGGTTCCGGCGTTTCCGCCGTGGTGAGAACGGCAACCATCATCGTCATAGGAATCGAGAGCATGTCGGTACCTCAATCAGCATGTACACTTGCCATTTCTACTCCGCCTGGCGCGTGGCGTTGCGGTGGTCGAGTTTTGCCTGATCGCCCGAGAGCGCGTTCCTCAGAATCGCCGACACCACGCCATAGATCTCCGTTTTCTGCCTGTTCAGATCAAATGTGTCGTTGACCGGCCAGTGCCTCTGCATGGCCCACGCCCAGTGCGCCCACGGAATCTTGTGCTCTTCGAGGAGACTGCCGACGTCCTTGAGCCACTGCACGTAGCCTGGCGCACCGGTTCTCACGCCCCATTCCCCGCAGAAGACCGGCACCTGATGGCGATCGCGAAAACGGACCGCCGTCGACATCCTCTCGGCCAGGGCCGCTTTGCCCCACTTGCCCGGGTATTCGAGCAGCGGCTCGCTCTCCGGCGACAGCATGTGCGTGTACTCGTGGGGGTAGTAGAAATGGAATGAGTAGATGAGGTTGGGCTCGTCGAGCTTGAGATAGTCGAGGAGTTCTTCGGGGCCCGAATACTGGGCTCCTTCGACGACAATCGGCGTCCGCGGATCCTTTCGGCGAAAGTGGGCGATCACCTCGCGGTACCAAGGGGCCAGTTCCGTCCGGTCCACGTCGTGCGGTTCATTCATCGGCTCCCAGGCGGCGATAAACGGCTCATCCTTCAGTAAGTCGAGGACGTAGTTCCACATGTCCAGGAACTCCTGCTGCAGGTCGGGTGTGTTCCACACATTGCCGCTGCCGGGCCGGCCGCCGGCATGGAACGTATGCAGATTGGGAATCACCCAGAGCCCTTGCGACGTGAACAAGCGCACGTGCCGCTTGAGGAAACGGAGTTGGCGGGGATCGAACCGCCCTGACGGGACATAGCCAAATTGATAGCGCACGCAGTTGGCGCCCAAGTCCTTGATATCGACGACGTCCTGTGCCGTCGGGGGAACCCACCAGAGCAGGTTGAAGCCCCGGAAGTGAATCGGGTTTCCATCAGGCCTCAGAATCTCGGTGCCGCGCACCGAGAGGCGCGCGGGTCTGCCGTCGGCCGGCTGCGATCCGGATGCGGCACACAGTGTCGTGAGCGGGAAGACGAGCAGGACTGCCATGAGGAGCGCGACACGACGACACGAGCGCAGAATATGATCCGCGACAAGACCACTGCCGGCGGTCCGAAGGGCACGATGACAGGAGTGTTCGCGCAACATGAGGAGCTTTCACGAACCGCCGTTGCCGGAATCCGTAGCCTCGGGCTCCACCTCGATCGCCTGGGCACAGGCTTCCGTCTTGTCGCAACCGATGAATCGGATCTCGATCACGCCGTTCTTGGGACTGATGCCGCCGAACCAACGATTGCACGCCCGGAAGATTCCCCCCGCGGCCTCGGCGATCTTCATCTTCTCGATCACCTGCTCATCGTTGACCAACACGCGAAGGATGCTCCTCGTGTTTGTGTCTGCGAAGTGCAGGCCCACACGATACCGGCCCGGGCCGACCGTCAGGTTCACGCAGAATTCCTGGGCATGGACGCCGTAGCGATAGAGTTCCGGGTCCGGCGTGTTACCGATGTACAAGCTCCGGCGATCGGTGAACCACGTGCGGGCGACGGCGTCCACCGAGGCCCCGAGACGTACGACGAACTCGGTTCCAGGCCGCCAGGAACGGCCCTGCGAATCGACGTAGTCGTTTCGGCCCGTGTAACCGAGGATCAGTCTTTGTGCGGTGGTAGGGCCGCCGCCCTCACCGAAATTGCTCTTGCCCGTCGCGGCCGAATACTGGATTCCGTCCACATAGATGCCGGAGCCGGCAGACAGCGGGTTCTTCTCGCCTCTGGCAACGATTCGGATTTCGTGCTTCCCATCGGCCAGTCCTCCCTTGCGGTAGATGAGCTGCTGGTGCCTGGGCTTGGGATTCCAGCAGTCGAGCGGGGCCATCTGCTTCTGCCCGTCGATGTACACATCCGCCAGTCCGCCCTTGTCGTCGACTGTCCCGATCAGACGGAACTGGTTTCCCGTGAATGTGAACGTCAGCGCCGCGCCCGCGTCAGTTGCCACGTGCAGCGAGCCCTCCCGGGCTCCGTCCATCCGAACCGTGCTCCACTGCCCGGTGTATGAGAAGGCATCGTCGTTGGCGACTTCCTGCGGGTCATCACCGCGGACACTGACATTCTTGGCTCCGTCGTGACGGATGCTCACGATGCAGTCGCCGTCGGGCAGTCGTTCAGCCGTAAAGCCGTTTTCCTTCAGGTCGGCGCGTTTTGCCAATGCCTTACCGTCCGCTGATACCGACTGCGGCTCGAAAGCGAGCCGCAAGACATCGATGTTGCCCGCCGGGGCATCGAACGTCGAGTAGCGGACCACACCCTTATCGTAGTTGACAGACGTGACCACGGACTTTGTTCGCATCACGTGGTTTTCGCGGCTGGGGCCGTAGGTTTCGGGACGCCAGGCCATGGCCGCAAGAATCTGGCACAGGGGCCAGGGATGGGCCAGATTGAGCCAGTCGGCCGCTGCGACCACGTTGCCCGCCAGTCCGTCCAGGACGACGCCGTTCTCGCGGCTGTCGTAAGTCGCCATCATGAGCATCCGTCGCCCGACCTCGCGTGCCCACTCGTCTTCGGCCAGCTCTCCGAGCTGTATCAAAGGTGCCGCGTACGTGTATTGGTTATAGGACAACGAAGTTCCGCAACAGACAAACGACTCGGGAAACGCCCACGCGCCGCTGTAGACTTCGCCGCGGGAGGCCGGGTCGACACAATTGCGATTGAAGACAAGCGACAGGATGTTGCGGACGTCGTTCCGCCAATTTGGAAAGGCCTCCGGATGATCCAGGAAGTACCCGCAAATCCAGGAAGCGCCGCCCGAGATCCAGTCGCCCTCGACGTCCCAGTAGTGCCGCCCCCACGCCTCGTTGTCGATCCAGCGGGGCAGAATCTGATCGATCACATAGGCACGCCCGGCATCTCGTGCCTTGACGATCAAGCCGTCCTTGCCTTCGTAGCCCATGTCGATCAGGGCATCAAGAAACTCGGTGATCAACGTCGTGCTGCCGGTAAGCTCATCGGACCAGAGCATATATTCAGGGCTCATATAGCGGCTCCACGGCGGCATCTGCGGATCGGAGAAGTTGCATTTTTCGGCGAAGACGTCGCCCCAGTGCCTGGCGGCTTGCAGGTAGCGTTCGTTGCCCAGAAGCTTGTGCGCCCGCAATACTTCAAGGCCAACGTACGCGCAGAGATCCAACTGATTCGGTACATTGGGATCGGCTTTCCGGTATCCGATGCCCTTGGTGGGGGTGGCGATTGGAAAACTCGGCCAGGCATGGTCCGGGTCGGTGAGGCAATAGTCGAGAATGTAGTCCACGGTAATTGGAACATATACGAAGGCGATTGGGTCACCGCTGTACCGGTAGTACTCCGAGAGGCCGCGAATGATGCTGAACGCCCTCTGGCTCAGGTCGCCGCACATCCACGGTTGCGTCGGCGGAATCGATATCGTGCCGTCGTTGTCGATCTTCCAGTGCGTGTTGTAGACAATATGCGGAGCGGGTATCACGGCCTGACCCGGCTTGGTCCAGGGGTATCGCTTGTAGATATCGACGGCGATCTGCATTCGTTCGTCGAATTGGCCGTTCTGTCCCTGATACCAGGGAGCGATGACGCCGTTGCCATCCTCGACCGTGGGGTGAGCGTAGTACTGTTTGAGAACGTCGGCGGCCCGGGCCGCCCCTGTGACCAGGCAGACCAGTGCCGCGGCCATCAGCATGAGGTCCGGAACGTCTGAGCCAACCGGCTTGAACCCGACGGGCACCGTGGAAGCCGAACGCCTTGCTCGCATGTGTGATCCTCCGCAGAATGTGACCAATATGGTACAGTGCACTACCGCAAAGCCGCCACAAGGAACGGATTGATGAATCGCCTGATACTCGCCTTCGTTGTTCTGGTGTTGCCGCCCCTGGTCTCTGTGGCGAGGGGGCAGGTTGCAAACAGACATTACCCATCAAGCCGCCCTCCGCTCAGGCAGACTCGGTTTGTTGAACTGCCCTTGGGGGCCGTGAAACCGCAGGGCTGGTTGCGCGATCAGCTTCGTATCCAGGCAGAAGGACTCACGGGGCACCTGGACGAATTCTGGCCCGATCTGGCCCGGTCGGCCTGGAAGGGCGGAACGGGCGACGGCTGGGAGCGGGGGCCGTACTATCTCGACGGCCTGGTTCCGCTGGCGTACGAACTGGACGACGCGCGCCTGATCGGCAAGGTCAAGGTGTGGATCGATTGGATTCTGGCGAGCGGGCAGCCGGATGGTTGGTTTGGCCCGGCCCAAAACAAGGACCGTTGGCCGCTCGCCGTTGCCATGAAAGCCCTCACGCAATATCACGAAGCCACGGGCGACGAGCGGGTGATCGCATTGCTTACAAACTACTTCAAATACATCAACCGCACGCCGCCCGACTGGCCCGACACCGAATGGCGCGGAGTGAGGGCCATGGAGAATGTTGTCAGCGCATTCTGGTTGTACAACCGAACCGGCGACGCGGAGATTCTCAAGGCAGCAGACTCGATTCACGCGAGCTGCTTTGACTGGACACCGTTTTTCCTGGACTTCCCCTATACTACAGAGGCCCTGAAGCAGGGGCTCAAATACACACACTTCACGCATGATGTCAACAACGCCATGGCGGTCAAAAACCCGGCTCTGTGGTACCTGCGATCCGGCGACGAGCGCGACCGGCAGGCGACGTTTCGGGGCATTGCAAGCCTGGATGAGCATCACGGGCAGGTCGCCGGCGGGTTCGGCGGTGACGAGCACCTGTCGGGAAAGCGACCGACGCAGGGCACGGAGTTGTGCGGCGTTGTCGAGTATATGTTCTCCATGGAGAAGCTGGTCGAGGTCCTCGGGGACGTTGCCTTCGCCGATCGACTCGAGCGACTGGCGTACAACGCCAACCCCGGTACGTGCATGCCGGATTACTGGGCTCATCAGTTCGACCAGCAGGCCAACCAGGTGCTGTGTACAATCGCCAAGCGGCAATGGAGCCACGGGAACGACGACACATCGAACATATACGGTCTGGAGCCGAACTACGGATGCTGCACGGCCAACATGCACCAAGGCTGGCCGAAATTCGTGTCGCACCTTTGGATGGCCACACACGATCAGGGACTTGCCGCAGTCGCCTACGGACCGTGCAAGGTCACGGCCAAGGTGGCCGAGGGCGAGAAGGTGAGCATTTCCGAGGAAACCGCGTATCCGTTTGACGGGGTCGTTCGACTCGTATTCGAATCGTCTCGCCCCACCCGGTTTCCGCTTCATCTGCGCATTCCTGTCTGGGCGACGGGTGCCCGGGTCGCATGTGGAGGCACGGAGACCCCAGTGGAAGCAGGGCGATTCGCCGTCGTAGACAGGACGTGGGACCCTGGCGAGGCGGTTACGATTTCGCTGCCGATGAAGCTGCGCACCGAGACCCGATACAACAACTCGGTCGCGATCCTCAGGGGGCCGCTCTGCTTCTCGCTCAAAATCGGCGAGCGATATGAGAGGCTGAGATCGCATCATGACAAGTTTCCTGTCAACGACTGGGCGGTCTATCCGACGACGCCCTGGAACTATGGCCTGCTTCTCGATCGCAACAGCCCCGAGCAATCGGTCTCCGTTGTTACCCGGACCGTCGGCAAGATCCCCTTCGCGCAGGGCGTCGCACCCGTGACGCTGAAAGTCAGGGGCAGGGCCATCCCCGGCTGGGACCTGGAGCACAACTCCGCGGGCGATCCGCCTGTGAGTCCCGTGTTCTCAAACGAGCCGATAGTCGATCTGGAACTCATCCCTTATGGCTGCACCCGGCTGAGGATCACCGAATTTCCGACCATCCGGGAATAACGGTGACCGCGCCGCTCACTGCGCGCAGTTTGCGGCGGCAACTTCGTTCGTTCCGCTGTAACACCGCTGAAACAGGCCGTAGTCCGTCTGGTCGACGTCGCCGTCCGCGTCGATGTCTTCCTGCGAGCAGTCCGCTGCGGGAGGGGCATGCGGCCCGCTCAAGCACGGCCGGAAGAGGACGAAGTCGTCTTCATCGACGTCCGTGTCACCGTCGAAGTCGGCCGGGCAGAACGGCGTTTGGCTGGCGAGCCCGTACGAATCAAAGAGCACGTCGTTCACGTCGTAGGCATTCCAGGTCAGGGCATAGCCGTCAACCTCCATCACGCCGTAGTGGTGCAGTGACTGTTTCACCGTGAAGAAGCCCCAGACATAGCCGGTGTAGGTGTCGACGACGTTACCGGCGCCGCCGACGATTACGTACATCACATTGTCGTTCATGCCGCGCAGGTAGGCGTGCGTGTGACCGCTCACGACGACGTCGACCTTATACTGTTCGAATAGCGGCACCCAGTTCTCCCGGACGAAAGCCTCGCCGTTGTATCCGGGACCGTCCCACAAGTCGGTGTAGGGAGGCTTGTGAAAGCTAACCACGCGGAATGAAGCTCGTTGAGCCTCCGTTGAGGCGAGTTCATTTTCGAGCCAGGCAGTCTGCTCGGCGGTCTCAATGTTCGTATCGAGGAAGATGAAGCGGCTGCTTCCATATGTGAAGGCGAACCAGGCCTCGTTGCCCGGAAGCGCGCTGTAGGCGTAGGCCAGAGCGCCTTCACCGTCGTGATTGCCTCTGCAGAACAGGACGGGCGTGGTCTGGGCCAGATTGCCCAGTTGCAGCGGGCCGAACCAATAATCCTGCCACTGGGCGATACTTGCCCCGTCGTTCATCAGATCACCGGCCGCCAGCACGAGGTCGGGCTTGCGTGCGGCCATGTGCGGAACCTGTTGCCGGAAGATCGTGTAGTCCTGCTCATCGGCGAACCAGACTATCCTGATGGGAGTGCCGGGCCGTGGGGCAGTGCGCAGCGTGAACGTCGGTGACGTGGCAGTCCCGCTGCGGACGCGGTACTTGTATACCGTCTCGATCTGCAGGGGCTGAATCGTGGCCGCGTGTACGAAGTGGGTGGCATCGAGCTGCTGAGTCGACACGTTGGCGATCGTGTTCTCTGACACGTCGTTCAGGCCGAAATCGACCCGATTGGGGTTCCCGAAGCTGCTCGTTTCCCAGATGAGATTCATCGCGTCCGGGCGTGCGTCTTGCAGCATCGGCAACTTGGTGATGACCGTGGGTTCGGGCGCGGATCCATAGACTTCGAAGGGTGCGTCGGAGGCGTCCGAGACGGCGGGAAACGCGGCTGCGGAAAGCTTCACGCGATAATCTGCAGAATCACCCAGGTACGGCGAGATGGACCAGTCGAACCGACCGTCAACCATGGGCGCCTGTCCCAGTGGGGCCCGTAGCGAGGCCCCGTCGTACAGTTCGACGTTGACGACGCCGCTCGGGTCCGTCACGGTCCAGGAGACGACCTGTGTGGAGCCGGCCGGCCAGTACTCGCCGCCGTTGGGGCTCACCAGTTGCAGGTTCGTCGGGGCCACCGGAAGGGGTATGCCATTAGCACTGGGGCCGCCGAGCTCGGCGATCTCGGGGGCGGACATGACGTAGTCGCGGAACTGAATGCTGTTCACATAGCCGGTCTTCGTGTCATTGTCGTTGTCTGCGAACAGGAGCAGCCAATCGGGGGCAGTGTTGGTGGAGTAGAGGGACCACCGGCCATCCAGCGAGTCCGCGAGCGACTGGACCCCGACGAGGGAGCCGTTGATGTACTTGGCCATCGTCAGCGTGGTGAGATCGACCGTGACCGCCACGCGATACCACGTGTTTGGCTGGATCGCGCCGTGGTATTGGCCGGCGACTCCGATGCCGTTTGCATTCGGGGTCGTCGTGCCGTTGCCCACGAAGAAGTCGGCATCGTTACCGTTGGTGCGTGAGGTCTGGAGGATCGCCCGCCAGGCATTCGTGCTGGCGGCCGGGTACAGCAGGTCCAGCACGAGCGAGTATTGGTTGATGTAGATGCCGCCGCCGTTGCCGGGGGCGTTGGTGTGCATGACATAACCTTCACTGGGCAGGCAAGCGGGGAACTTCATCACCGACGCAACCGAGCCGGCGATATTGGGAATGCCGAACGAGACGGTTGTGCCGAACTGGGTCTTGGAGGCCGTCGTGCCGCCGTAGTACTCCATCGCCACGCCACTTGTGGCAGAGAGGTCGCCCCCGTCGAAGTCCCACTGGCCGAGGGTCCGCGCGGCAACGGGTCCGGCCGACCATATGAGACAGAGGCAGGCAGTCCAGATCGATATCGTCAGGCGGCCAATACGCTGCACGAGGAACACTCTCCGCGCGGAGACGCCGGCACTTCGCGCAAACAAAGTGCCGGGCGGCAGCCGAACGCTCCCGCCCGGCACGAACAGACTAACCTTTTCCTGATCCAGGCGCCGCTCCAAGCCGGTCGAACCTGAACAGAAGGTGCGGCGATGTCAGCTTCATGCCCGACGACGTCGCAGCAGCGGAAGGCCGCCCAGCAGCAAACCCAGCGTGGCCGGTTCCGGAATCTCCAGCGGCGTCGGCATATCGGCACCGTCGATCCATCCGCCCATTCCAGCAACTTCGGCGCTGGTCAGAGCGCGATTCCACACCGCCACTGTACCCACGAGGCCCCAACCATCTTCCCAACTGTCGTCCGCGAAGAGATGGAACCTGTCGGGATACAGAGAGAACCTGCCATCGATCGGCTGGGGTGTGCCGTCGAGGAAGAGGACGCCGTCAACATAGACCCGGAAGAAGCTGCCGTTGTCGATGGACCACACGATCCTGTGCCATTTCGACGCATCATAAGTCAGTGTCGAGTAGCCGGCTGCACCGATACCGATGTGACCGGCGCCGTCGGTAAACAGGTCGCCGTCACTATCGTTGCCGCCCCATGAGGTCTGGAACAAGCTGTTCCAGCCGGTGAGGCCGCTGGTCTGCACGTAATCAATGGCAACGGTGTACTCATTCACATAGCTGCCGCCGCCGTTGGGGGTGAAGCTGGGGTTGACCGTAAGGTAGTCCCAACTGCGCTCCTGAGCGATGCCGTTGTCGCTGAGCCCGGGCTCAATAACGGTCCAAGGACCTACCATCCATGCGCTGTTGTCGGGGTGGCTGCTCGTCATGTCGACGCCAATGGTCGCTTTCATTGTCGCCCGCTGTGTGACCGGGTCCCTGGCTTCGAACCGCCACAGACCGGTAACGCCCGGCGGGACGTTGGGCACGGCATTGGCGGCACCCGCCGCCACAAGCACTGCCAGAACTGAAACAAACCAGATAGAATTTTTCACGTTTTCTCCTCCATTCATTGTGTTCTCTAATCCAAGCGTAAGACCTGCCGGCCGACGACGGCCGACCGCTCTCGCCAATCCTCACATTTCCCATTGTATTCCGGCGTTGTCCCGCGAGGCAACCTGAACCCCAGCCGCGATGGTTTAGCGGACTTTGTGCCCCCGCGAGTTTCTTTGCACCTCCCCTCTGCGGATAGGTCACCTCATCCTGAGCATTTCACCTGTCAAGCCGGGACTCCGTGACACTATCACTGTTTCGCGCGTCGTAGAAGCGGGTCCCAATACTGCAGGAATTTGTTCGGCGAACCTGCCGGCGGGTTGATGGTGCCCGCCCTGCGATACTCCGTGTGGCCGTCGTTGAAAACGATGTTGCCGCCTTTCTGATGTCTCCTGACGTTGACACCCTCGCCCGTCCCGCCGGTGTCGCCGTCGACGAAAGGCCACCACAACTGCCCACCGAACAACCTGTCATTCTTCGGATTGGCATCCGCGAGCAGAATATTGAGAGACGGGCTTTTGACGCGACTCTCCGAAAACCACGGATGACTCCGAAGGCCGGCATATTCTTCATAGCCGCCATTGGTCGCATGATTCCAAAGCCCAAGGAACCACGCGTTGTAACCGTATCCGATGTCCAGCCGGTTGTAGGCCCATGACCAGACAATACCCGAGTCTTCTTGCGTGTGGTTTGCCAGCGTCGGACAGTGAGGTATCTCCGGAGACTTCGTGTATCGCTCCAACTGCTGAAACCACGCCCACTCTCCGAGGTCGTCCCGGCCCTTTGTGCCTGCCTGGACCTTGGTGCGGTGCGGAGGGAATATGCCCTTGTGGTCCGAAAGGTAGAAAACAATGGCATGCTGGAGTTGCCTCAGATTATTCTGGCAGACCACCCGTCTCGACTGTTCGCGAGCTTTGGACAGCGACGGGAGCAGGATCGCTATCAGCAACGCGATGATCGAGACCACCACGAGCACTTCGATCAGCGTGAAACCCGGCTGCCGAACCGGGTTCCCGCCCCGGCGAGCCGGCCTTGCCCCTCGCCGTACAACCAAGCTGTCCACCGACATCGTTCTTGGACACGGCATCCTTTGAGATCTCCGAAACTGCGTTGGCATGCAGCAAACGATCCCTCGCTGCCCTCGCGGCAGCACCCAAGGCGATCGCTGCCTCATGCCTGCTGCCTGTACCGCATGATAGCGGTAGTATCGGCGGCTCGTGAATATCATTTTGCGCAAAAGCCTTGTCGGTTTGCGCCGGACCTCTGCCATGCAGCATCGAGGGCAGGCTTACGGCGGACTTCTTGGCATTTTCACACCTCTCTCAACCGAGAATCCGCGCTGGAAGTCTCCCGCCGGTTTTGCCACAGGCTCACCGTGTTCCTGCATTGCCTCGTTTTGGGTGTGCGGTGAATCAGGGCTGATACCTTCTGACACTGCTGGTGACAGCCTTGGACGACGATCGCGGAATCCATTCAAGCCGTATGTGAAGTCGCCTTGGTTGCGCATTTGCACCACGGAGCTGATAACTACTCCGGCTTGTCAAGGAATTTGGAGGAACTTGACGATTCCGCGCTGGACATGATCCTGGGCGAGACCGATAATGGCGGATACAGTATAGTAGCACCTCCATTCGCGTCAGGTGAATTCGGTTGTCTCTGCTGCTGTCTTCTGCGATACGTGCCGGAATGGAGTGTCTGGGGAATCCATTCATGACCCGAGCTCGTCGAGTTGCACTGTTGATCGGCCAGGACATCGGTTTTTGCCGTCGGGTTTTGCAGGGGGTCCACGACTACGCCATCACCCGAGGTTGGGTTTTTCATGACGCCCGTGCAGACATTCGAGCCCTCCGCCCCATGCGGATGTGGAAGCCCGACGGTGTGATCTGTAGCGTGTTCGACGAGGACGTTGCGCGGAGGCTGGCCTGCTGCCATGTGCCGGTCGTGAACACATCGAGTATGATCACCACCTGGAAAGGCCCGCTGGTGGACGTGGATCACCTCGAAGTTGGACGTTTGGCAGCCGAACACCTTCTCGACCGCGGATTCCGAAACTTCGGTTTTCTGGGAAGCGCCGACGGAGGATGTTCCATGGGGCGGGCTGCGGGCTTCAGCAAACGTCTGGCCCAGGCAGGGTTCACGCCCTTCGTGTGTCACGCGGAGTACCGACCTGTTCCGGTTCTGGACGCAAGCTGGCAAGGACTCAGCCGGTCGGTCCAAAGCTGGCTGCTCAGGCTGCCCAAGCCTGTTGGGGTTCTGGCATCCCACGACAAGCCCGGCCGGGACTTGGTGGACACGTGCCATCAACTGGGCCTTCGGGTCCCGGATGAAGTCGCGGTCGTGGGGGTTGACGACGACGAATTCGAATGCCGGCTGTGTCATCCGCCGTTGTCCAGCGTACACAATCCCGGAGTGCAGATCGGATATGAAGCGGCGAGACTGCTGGACCGGCTGCTCTCGGGCGAATCTCCCAGGCAATTGCGCCTGAGCATTCCACCGACCCACGTGGTTGCCCGCCAATCCACCGAAACCACAGCGGTGGAAGACCCCGACGTGGCCGCCGCGCTCATCTGGATCCGCGACCACCTCTCGGAGGACATCAGCGTGGACGGGGTCGTCGAGGCAATCGGAACCTGCCGTCGGACGCTGGAACGGCGGTTCCGGGCCGCAGTCGGCGATTCCATCCTGGAGAAGATCCGGAGGATGAGAATCGAAAAAGCCAAGCATCTCCTCGCCGAAACGGACCTGAAGCTATCGGTCATTGCCCAGCAGTGCGGTATCGGGAGCGCTGCGCGCCTGACGGTGCTCTTCAAACAGGTGACAGGATATCAGCCGTCACTCTTCCGGCGCACGGCCGCCAATAGGTCGAACCACCGCGAGTAGTCATGCGCCTCCCGCTGAACGCGATGACGCAAAAAGGCAATGGACTGTCGCAAACGGGTATGTTGCTTTCGACGGATGCTTGTTAGAGTACGGGATAGAAGATCCGCATTCCCGGTTTACTTATGGAGGGAACGGGAGAGGGGCGTCCGAAAACCGCGCGAGAATCACGGTGGCCGGCCGGTGGCAAGGCCGAATTCGCTCCATCTCTCGGTGTCGCGGGTTTTGATCGATAACAAGAACCGAGCAGTTGTGTACGAAGCGGTTTCTCCTCCCGCTTCCCTTTGTATGGAGGGTCTGTGATGATTTGCAGGAATCTGCTTGCAGCGGTGACACTCATTGCCATTCTGGGATTGCCGCCGGCCTTCGCCGGCTTGAGCGAGTATCAGGACGCGGTCCATGCCGAGCCGAGCTTGATCAGCTACTTCACCTTCGACGCGGACTCGGGAACCGCCGCAGCGGATACTTGCACGACGGCCTTACCCAACCCCACCGGCGCGCTGCAAGGGACGGCGACCTTCACCCCGACCGGTGAGGGCTTCGGCGGAGCCGGCAAAGCATTGTCGCTTACGGGGGCGGGCTGGGTCAACTTCGGCGCGGTTGCGGAATTCGCCTTCGGTGGTCAGTCAGCGGAGTTGGCCACGCCCGGCACGGTGGAGATGTGGGTTCGCCCGAGCTGGGATCCGTTGACGCCGCCGAGCTACAATCCGGCGCTGGCGTCCGTGCGCGAGGTCACGCCGGGCAATGATCCCAACCCTTATACCCGCTGGAGTATGCACCTCGAAAAGACCAGACTCGGCTGGGGCGTTTTCGGGGGGATTATGGGCTATCACCCGGAGTACTGGAACTTCCGGCCGGACCAGTGGTATCACGTTGCGTTCGTGTTTACCCCTAACTACCAGAACAACACGAACTATCCCACGACCCGGGTCTTCGTCAACGGCATCTTGCTGGGCGACTTCTGGGGATACCTCGGTGCGAAAACCGACGCGCCGTTCCAGATCGGTGCAGCCGACCCGAACGGCGGCAGTGCTTTCATCGGCCTGATCGACGAAGTAGCCGTCTACTCGACCTGGTTGAGCGACTCTGCCATTGCCCAGCATTACCTGGCGGCGGTCGGGGTGGCCCCGCCCACAACGCCGCTGCCCAGCCGGGCGGCCTACGGGGCCCAAGTCATGGCTGATGCTCCGATAGGCTACTACAGCTTCGAAGGCGACACCATCTCCGTGACGGACAACTCGGGTAACGGTCGCCATGGCACGCTGGTCGAGCCCGCCAAGCTGCGCTGGACCTCGGGTTTCGGCGGCGGACAGGCCCTGGCTTTCGACAACAGCGGCAGCAGCGGCGGCATGGTGAGTATGGGTGCTGTCGAGGACTTCACGTTCGCCGATGGCACGGGCACAGTGGAGGCCTGGGTCGCCCCGGCGCCGGGCATCAAGTATCGGAGCGACAACTTCAGTTGGCCGTTCGGCAACTACCGACCCGGTATCGCGTCGTGCGCCGACGATTACTGGCATCCCTATTATGCCCTCGAAATGCGAACCAGCGATGCGACCATAGGCGTCGAGAACGTCCCGGAATGGTACGTGAACGGGCCCATTCCCGGCGGGTTGCCCGAGGACGAACACTGGTTCCATGTGGTAGCGGTGTTCAATGCCGGCAAGTTGGATTATTACGTCAACGGTCTGCAGGTCATCAACCAGGCTGACTTCCAACTGCTGCCGCCCGATGGTTTCCTGGGCAACTTCCAGATCGGCGCCATTGACCCGCAGGGTGACTGGGGCTTCCCGGGCAAGATCGACGAAGTGGCTGTCTACGACGCGGCCCTGTCGCCCGAGCGGATCGCCGCCCACTATTCCTCGGTCGCCATGACCTTCGACATTCATGAGATCGAATTCCTTGACCCCACGAACCTGACTCCGGTGGACGTCACCCTGTCGGCCCCTTCGGGCCAGAGTTCCAGCGGGCTCGAGCTCACGTTCTCCTACAATCCGGCGATCATCACGGTGACGGTGCCGGCGCTGAGCCTGACGCTCACGCCGGGCGTGGCGTATCCCATTCCTGACGGCACCACCAGTGCAGTGCTGAGGGTAAGTCCGGTGAGCGGAGGCTACGGCACAACAATGTTAACCGCCACGCCGAATGCCGCGTCCGGCTGGCTGGCCGGCGACAGCATCCAGATCCAGTCGAGCCTGGTCATTGTGGGCGGCATGTACGTCAACGACCATTTCGATGACAACGCCGTTGGAACGAACGTGAACGGCGTCGGCGGCGGCTGGTATGTACCATACCAGGCCAAAGGAGCTCCATCGGAGTCGGACAGTTCCCTGAAGATTCTTAACAACTCGGGCTGGTACGCATGGACGGGAATCGCCTCCAAGTCCGCGGGTGAATTTCCCTTCATGAACGAGGATGGCATCCGTATCGAGTGGGTGATCAACTACGTTCAGCTTACGGCCGCCGGCGGTGCCAGCGGCGCGCCGAACTCTGACGGCGCGGAATGCTTCCACGAACTCGGTGTCATCTCCGCAAACGCAGAGAATAATCAATGGAACGAGCTTTACCGGAACACGAAAGGCGGCCTCTACGTAAACCTGTTCTACAGCGGATACGTCGATTCGCCTACCGAGAACATCACCGTGAAGGGCAGCATCCGCGTGGTAAACTCCAACCACCCGGAGGCCCGCAGTGACGAGGGGGCCAACGGCCTCGAAACGCCCGTGGTCTTCGAATTGACGAACGTGCATTCGATCACCCCTGCCAAGCCGCTGGTGGTCACGATCGAACTCGACCAGGACGGCTGGAAGGTCGGCTTTCCCCAGAACGCCGGCGCGGTCTACAGCGTCTGGCCCACGGGGACCTCGCGTCCGGGCCTCACCATTGACGACGTCTCGGGCAAGGTCCTCGGTGGCTGGGATGCCAACACGCTGGGAGCCGGCTTGGCCGGCGCGGCCATCACCAACGAGTTCGACAACGGTGCTTTCCTCTTCGCAGCGTTCCACAACATCGTCGACGGCAACGGGCAGGGCTGGATCGATAGCGTCAAAGCCTGCGTCGGCTGCCCGCTGGCGACGGACTGCCCCAACCCATTTGCCGATGCTGACGGGGACGGCGACGTGGATCAGGCGGACTTTGCCCAACTCCAGGCCTGTTTCACGGGAACAGGAGGCGGCATTCCTCGTGGCTGCGGATGCCTCGACCACGACGGGAGCGGCAGCATCGACTTGCCCGACCTCGACGCGTTCGAGATCTGCGCGAGCGGCGCGGGTGTTCCGGCAGCCAAGGCCTGCGACGATGAGTAGCGGCGCCCGGTGCAGCGGCCTGATTTGCAGGCGGCCCGGCCAAGGCGACTTAACCTCTTCGGTTTCCGTCGTCGTGACAGGTGTACGTTCTGGGTGAATGCTCCGGTTTCGGCCAAAGGCCGCCTTGGTCGGTGGCGAAGGCGACATCCAACTGTTCCGCAGCCTTTCCGATCACCCAGAAAGGGAACCCGGTCGTCCGGCTGACCGTGGACGCCGGTTGCCGCGACGAGATTCCCGCCACCTGAGGCGGACCGCCTTTTTGCGGGCCGCAACCCAAGCGCTCTGCGATCCAGAAACATGCGCGCAAGCCGCACAGACATCGGGCTGCAAGGTTCCCAAGCGGCCTTTGCCCATAACCAAAACACGCACGCAAAATGTACGCCAGTTGCGACGGAAGGTTTTGATGCGGACGTTTCCGCCTCCGTTCGAGAGAGTGGTTGTATGTGAGGCGCGGGCGGTCGGTCGGGGAGCTGAGCACCGCCGACCCGGGCGCGCAGATCCGTTTCCACGGGGACTCTGCAGATCATCGTACAAAAGGCCCCGGCCGCCGTTTCCCAACGCTCATCCGGAACGGCCGGCGACTCCAGACAAATACGCCCTCAGGAATGATCGGAACTCTGCATCCGGGGCCCGACCAGTGGTGTGGACCGCGATGGTTCTCGGTACGCCGCCGAGGATTTGATATGCCCTTGTCAGGGCCAGATCGGAGGCAATGCCGGTCTGGTAGCGGTGAGTTCGGAGCTTCTGGTAGGTCAGCATCCGCGGCTTGCCCCAGGGGATGCCTGTTTGGGCGGGCACGATCTGCGAGAGGAACGTCCAGTTGGCGGTGTTCGACAACGTCCCGTAGGCCGGAGGAATGAAATGTACTCCGTTCGCCGTCTTGCCGTCGACATAGGCCAATACCGCGACCGACACGGCGTCGTGGTTGGCCAAGTGCGACGAGGCGATGACGATCCAGGAATCGGGTGTGGCGAGCGTGCCGACATCGGGACCGACGTTGAGAAGGACCTGCTCGGCCAGGGTGATGACCAATCGCAGGCGTTGGCGGATATCCGGGATGTAGTTGACCTCGACGTACTTCTCGTGAAAGCTGCCGGCCTCGAAGTGCATCTGGAACCGGCTGTCATCGCGAAGCCAGCCCACCGCTATTTTGTGACCGTGCGTGTAGCCGGCCAGGACGTGCGACGCAAGTCGCGGCAGGTAGATGATGTGGTCGACCTCGCGGATGATCCTGGCCACGTATGGTGGCTCCCGCCAGTGTGGGTTGTCGAACGGCAGCGAGGCCTGGAAGTATCCCGTTTCGTAGCCGTAGTCATCGAAGAAGCACGGCCTGGCACCCGAATCGACGATGGCTTCATGGAGGCCGTTCTTTCGCATCAGGGTCTCGGTGGAGCCGTGCCGCTTGTCTCCATCGACCAGCCGAACGTATTCGACCCCGCCCTGGTCGCCGACGAGCACGCGTCCGGCCCCGCGGTCCAGCAGTTCGGTCACGATCGCGCGCACGGCGTTCGGCGAGGTGGCGGCCGGGTGCGGATGCGCCGAGTTCGATGACAGCTTGACGAAGACGGAATCGCCGCGCCTCAGCCATGACCAGTCCAATTGGCGGCAGGCGTTGCGGACCGCCATTTGCGGGCTCGACTGGCCGTCTCGCGGAAACAGACCGAGAACCACCTTGTCGGGCGAATCAGGATCACTTGGTGCGTCTGCCGGATGATTGTTGGTCAGGGTTACGCCCACCGGCTGCATGCAACCTGAGACAAGCGCCGCTGATGCGATTGCGGCCGCGCCGTGTTTCAATAGCTTGCGCCTGCTGATCTGCTCGTTCACGTTTTGAATTCCTCGGATCTCCTCGTGGTTGACAGATTCCCTCAGTCCTCGTGCCTGCATGAAAAGACATCAGTCTCTCGATCGTCGCCGAGGTATCTTCCGCTGCAGCCCTCGGTGACCCGTCCGGCCGTGGTGCTTGCGCGGCGTCATTTGATGGTTGCCGGTATCCGCCGGCGTTGTTTTCGCCCGACGTTCCGGATGGGGCTTGTAGTTCTTCAGAAGATTGACTTCCGAAGAAGTCAGAGGCCGGAATTCTCCGGGCCCCAGCCCGCGAAGCGACAGCGGCCCGATCCGGATGCGGATGAGTTTGCGGACCGCGTGGCCGATCTTGGCCAGAACGCGGCGGACCTCGCGGTTTCGGCCCTCACGCAGCGTGATTTCGACGACGCTCTGGTCTCGGGCGGCATGGATGACGGTTGCCTCCGAGACGCGGGTCTTGCCTTCCGCCAGCCAGACACCCTTTCGCAGCTCATCGAGCTGTTCCCGGGTGATCAGCCCGTTGACATGGGCACGATAGGTCTTGGGTATGCCATGACGAGGGTGGGTCAATCGCTGGGCCAGTTCGCCGTCGTTGGTCATCAATAACAGGCCGGTGGTGTCGGCATCCAGCCTTCCGACCGGAAAAACGCGTTCGCGGACGCCGCCGAGAAGATCGACGGCCCGGGGCCGTCCGTCAGGGTCGTAGTTCGTGCAATGCACACCTTTGGGTTTGTGCAGGAGGAAATAGACCTTGCGCTGGGCCCGCAGCGGCCGACCGTCAACGGCGATCTTGTCGACGTCGGGATCGACGAGCACAGGTAACGAATGAACCTTGCGAGCGTTAACCGACACCCGGCCGTCGAGGATGATCTGTTCACATTCTCTACGCGAGGCCAGGCCCGCCGCCGCGAGCACTTTCTGGAGTCTTTCCTTCGGCATGTATCCTTCCCTCGCGGTCCGCTTTCTTCGCGGCGAGCGGATTGTCAGCCCATCGGGATTGGCCGACGTCGCATTCGCTGACGGTCGCGCATGTACCTTCGCGCATCTTGCCCGCGCGATCGATGACATCCGTTTTCAACAATATCGTAGTGTCCCACCGCCGGCCAGGGCAACAGTCGAGCTGCCGTCTGTTTCTGCCCGTGCCTGAGGTTGCGAAGCGGCAAAGGGCATGCGCGGCAGAGCGGGCAAGGAACTCATGGGTTATCGCCGTTCACGACGTCTTCGAGGTATTGCATCGGGTTGTCGCTGTTGGCGGCGGCGGAGAAGAGGTCAAGGGCCCGTGACCAATCGCGGCCAACCAGCTCAAACGCCTGTTCGAAGAGCCGCTGGTTGCTGTAGTATCGCCGGTCGACGACCAGGAAAGCGTTGTTCAACAGGTTTTCGGTGTAGGCGTGGTAGTCTTCGGGGAAATGCATCAGCGGAAGGGCTTCTTCCGCGAAGCGGCGGCGCCAGGCTTCGAAAACGCCCACTCGCGCCGCGATTTTCTGCTCAGACGATAGGTCGCTACCGTAAAGGTCGTTCAGCTCCTCGGTCAGGTCGCGCAGAAACAACCTGAAGACGTCGTCGTCCTCGTACGCCTCGAGGGTTTCCCTGATCAGAGGCGAATCCTGTCCAAACTCAACCGCCAGGAACTCGACGGCCACGGTCCGACCGACAAAAACGGCCAATGATTCGCTGAAGGTGATGTCCTTCATACTCATGACCGTGTTATGCGTCAATTCGTGGGCTACGGTGTCCGCCAAGGTGCCGTAGCTTCGTTCGAGCAGCCGAGAGGTCATCGGATCGGGCAGAAAAGGGATCGCAAAGGCGTCCACTTCATACATGAAGGTGTCATATCCGGCGGCGACCAGCCGGTCTTTTTCAGAAAATGCTTTGTCCAGATTAAAGAAGCCGAGGTAGGGAAGAGGGCCGGCGAAGGGGACGTACCAGTAGTAGGGTGTAATCGCGTCTTTTCTCGAAGCGGTCAGGTTCCAGGCAAGCGCTTGGCCATGGAGGTTGACGAAGGTCTGGAAGTTGTTGCCCACCTCGAGTCCGACCACGTCGCGGCAGTAGTCCCTTGCTCGCAGGAGGAAGGCGAGCTTGTCTTTCTGTTCCTCTGAGAGCGTCGGATCGTTCAGGGCCCACTCGACAGGAACCCGCCGACCGAGGAAAGCCAACTCACCAATGACTACCGAGGGGATGTAGCCGAGGGGCCATCCTCCACAACCGGCGGTCAATGCAAGGGTTGCACTCATCAAGCCGACCGACAGTCGGCGGGCAATCACATACCGGGCCATTCAGGCAACTCCCTCAGTGGCAGCGGGACGCGCTGATTATAGCGGGTCACCACGTGGCGGAGATCGCCGGCAGCCGGCTCCACCGTCACAACCGCACCGAATGCTGGAAGAAAATCCTGACTCCGATCAGGATCAACATGAGCCCGCCCAGGACTTCGGCGGCTTTTCCGTATCTTCCTAAGATCTTGTTGGCAAAAGTGATACCGATGGCGCTGAAGGCGCAGGCGACCAGCCCGATGATCACCGAGGGCAGCCAGATGGTGACGTTGAGGAACGCGGTGCTCAGGCCGACGGCCAAAGCGTCGATGCTGGTTGCCACGGAGAGGGTGACCAGGAGCCAACCTCGCGTCGGGTCCGACTGCGTGCGCTGGTCTTGCCTCTCGAATGCCCCGAACAGCATTCTGCCGCCGATGAAGCACAGCAGTCCGCAGGCCAACCAGTGATCCCAATCGGCGACATAGCCCGCGACTCTGGAGCCGGCCCACCAGCCGATGACCGGCATCATGAATTGGAAGAGGCCGAAGTGCCAAGCGATGCGAAAAACGTGCCGGGGCGTGACCTTGCCGACGGTCAAGCCGACCGCGATGGAAACGGCAAATGCGTCCATCGCCAAGCCGACGGCCATTCCCCATATGGACAACCATTCCAACAGATGATCTCCCGCGAGTTCCTGTTTCGAAGTCGCCGGATGCCGCCGCATCCTTCCGATTCGCAGGACAGTCTCAGGCGAAGTGCGTCGGAAGGCAAGTCGTTTCGGTCACTGGCTGCCGAGAACCGGCGGTTTGCGAGAGGTCGGCGGTGCGTCACCGGGCTCGTTCGATGGTCGACACAATCCGCCAGACGGTTTGAAGATGGATACCGACGTTGACAGTAACCGCTCCATCATCGGTGCGAAGCGGTCGGTTCGCACCGGCAATGAATCGATCGAGACCCGACATGGCAAACACGAGCCCCGGGTTTTTCTGCATTCGCAGGCCGACGGTTTCGCCGTCATCGAGGGGCAGATCTTCGATCTGCATCCAGAGTTGGCGATGGGCTTCGATGCGGGCTGCTCGCTCAGCCCAGTCGGTGGCGCCTGTGTCATTGGTCGCGTCCGAGGGTGCCCTGCCGGCCCCTTGGACCACCAGGAAGCGGTCGGCCCAGTCGGGCCGCGGCGGTTCGGTTCCTTTCTTCAGCGGCGGCTTGTACGCGCTCGGTACAGGCGGGGTGACGGCATACCCTTCCGCCTCCAGATTGTCGGTAGCAGGGAAATCGACGGACTTGAAAAGCTCGCTTCGTTCGAAACCATCGACGGCACGGCCGGCGTCCTGCAACAGCCTGAGCAGTTCGGGTTGCGTGAGCTTCATCGTGACGCGGCACACACCTGTTGGGTCAAATACCGCCTCTCCAGCGGGCGCTTCTTTGAGCAGGCTGTTTACGGCGACTTTGAGCTTCTTCTCGCGATGCAGGATGAATCCCAGCTCACGGCCGTCCGGCAGTTTGCAGTACCCCATGCGAACGAGCATGGCCGCGCGTGCATCGGCGGCCGCGGCTTTTTGGGCTAGCGCCGTTTGCCAGGGACTGCAGTGCCGCCAACCGAGCTGTTCGTTCACGAGGCTGCTCGAAGGCAGATATCGGCCGGTGGCGAGGACGGCGGGCGGATTCGACTTGGCCCAGGTGATGGTCATGTCGGGCGGGCCGTTCGCGTTTCTCAATCGGTTTTGGATGAGGTCTTCCAGTGTGCGGTCGAGAGCCGAAACCGGCAACCAGGCATCGACTTCGAGCAATCCGCGGGCGTGGCGGTACGGATGCCAGGATTGGCACTTCTGACGTAGCGCCGACCGGACGGCCAGCTCGTCATCTGCTGAGCGGCCCAAGACGCAGCGGAGTTCCTGTCCGGTATTCAGGCGGAGTTTCCCGACCTCTTCAAACAGATGTTCAAACGAATCATCCACGGCGCGGTCGCGATCGGCGACGGCGCGGGTGGGTCGCGACTGGGCTGGTGTGGGCGTCGGGAAAGCGATCAGCAGTGCCGCGATGTTCAATACCGCGAGCCACAGGCGGGCGCCATGAGGCGTCACTGGTTCAGATCGGTTGGCATGAGCGCGTCGGGCCATGACGTCTACGTCTCTCGCATACCTGCCCGGTTGAAGCCGGCATCCTGGCGGGGCGTGTCGCAGGGCCGGTGGAGTGATTGCCTGGCGATCCGTAAATGCTGTATCGGAAAAGCCCTGAGAGCCCATCATAATGACGGTGGCTTTGTCCGGGCTGTCAAGCGACGCCGTGTTCCTGCGTGACGGCTTGCCGCCTGGAGGCGTTGAGTCCGCACGCCGAGGCTCAGTTATACGGACCGGCCGCCGGAGGCGACAGATTGAATGCCCGCGCTTATCAAGGCGTCGATCGCCAGTGCTGATATGGGCGATTTCGGCCAAGATGCGGTGGAGAGCCGGGTTGGCGGTTCATCGGGCGGTCAGACGCCACGTTTGGGTCTGGTATTGTCCGATGCAACCTGTGACGAAAACTGAGCAACCTGCACGGGCCCGAGACAGAAGCGGCGGCACTCCTCGCGGCTGACCGCCTTCAGGCGTTCTCGTTCTCTTCGTCCTCGTCCTGGTCTATCTTCCATCGATCAGCCTCGTCGATCTCGTTGATCTCTCGTTCCATATGCCGGAACATTTTTTCCTGAAGCGGAGCCAGTCGACGATACATGGCGACCGTTGCCTGATATGACTGGACCATCATGTCGAGCTTGATCAACTGCCATTTGACGAGGCATTCGGGTTCTTTGATGGTGCTGAACGGGTCGCATTTGAAGCCGACTTGGCCTGCCGGGCCCCGGACGAAGAATTCGCACTCGCTGCATTGGATCATGATTTGCTCCCCGGTCTCTTGCCGCATTTGCCGGTCGTCTCAAGGCGCCGACCGGTGATCATTATACATCCGCAAGCCGAAAGGTGTGCAATTGCGGCGTCTCATTCGTTGTGCAAAGGGGGCAAGGGGCCGGCCGGGTGGGTGCGGCCTGTTGACCCGGTCTGTCTCGGCTGCGGCTTTGGGGACCGACCTGAACCTGAATCATTGGGGGGCTTGAAGAGCCGGGAGCGCGACGGACCGGTTGTTCTGCGCATGTGTTGTCTTCTGAGCGTGGCAGGTCATCAGCAGCGCAACGGGCGCGAACATCACACCTGTCACGATTGCGTTGATCAACAACAGATAAGGAATCGCATCGAGGCTGTTGACCCAAGTGACGAACGGATGGTCGGCTGCCGGGACCGCAAAGAAGGCGTAATTCACGTTGAGCGCCGGCGATACGGCTACCCGGCAGGTAACGCTGAGCAGCAGGAAGAGAAGCGAAGCCGCCGGCAGCGCCAGCCGGGAGAACGAACCGTGCCGCCAGACGATCACCAACAACAGCGGAGCGAGGTAGAAATGATGGGCGGTCGCGATTCGAGTCCAAGTGTCGGTGGTCAGAATGTAGGCCGTAGCTCCCAGTGGAAACCAACCGAGCAGCAGCCCGGAGAGGCTGTCTATGAGCCAGAACGTATGCGGCAGGGCAACGGCGGTACAGGCTATTGCCACCAGGCGGACGGACTGTGTGACCAGCCCGAGGCCTGCGAGAAGGAGGCTGATGTGGCAAAGCCACAAGACCTCTCCTGGTGACTGTCTGACCAAATTGATAAGCCCGACCACGTACGCGAAGTGCAGCAACAGTGCGGCCCCGATCCACCGGCCGAACCGGGTGCCAATAGGCCGCGTCGGCAGGAAGGTCTGGTGGGCCACGGTGTCCTCAACTTTCCGAGGGGCGATCCGTAACAATCCCAACACCAAGCTATCAACCTCCATGCTACACCAGCAACAGCCTGATGCCAAGTTTTTGCCGCGTCACCAAGGCAGTACCAGCCAAGACGGGAAGAAAGAGAGGGTTCCGGGGGAAGCGTCGCGCGTCGCGCACGGCTCATTACCGAACCGGTAATGGTCCGTGGGAGGTCAGTTCACGATCATGGGCAGGGTGCGACAGATGTTTTCCGGATCGCCGCAGAGTTCCTCGATGGTTCGCTGGAGGTAGATGGGGGCCCGCTTCTGCCAGCGGGCAAATTCTTCCTCGGTCCATTGACCGGCGGTGGCCGGGTTGTCGACACAGGTCTTCCGCGCGTCGTGCCGGCATTGTTCCTGGATGATGCGGCAGGTGTGCTCCAGTTGAGCCGGCCGACGCTGTTCGGCCTCGATCAGCCATCCGGTGGTCTTGCGCAGGTTGCTGCATCGACGGGCCAAGCCTTGCTGGATTTCGCGTTCTCCGCAGGGGGCACAACAGGCGGCGGGAAACAAGGCGACCACGAGAACCAACGGTAATCGACGTTTCATTGACGGACTCCAACATCGGCCGAGTCGCCCCGAGCGCCATGCGCTGAGCGGGGCGGTTTCCTCGCTCCGTAGGGATTATACCGACAAGCTGGGCCGGCGCCGCCCAAGTACGAGCCGGGGGTGACCGGTTGCTGTTGGGTGATCCTAAGGCGGATCGCCTTTTTGCGGGCCGCGGCCCAAGCGTTCTGCGATCCGGAAACATGCGCGCAAGCTGCACACATATCCGGCCGTAAGGTTCTAACCATCGGCCAGGTCACGGCTTATCCCAGCGTCGCAGACGGCGGCGTTGGGGGAAGGACGGCAAATACGGAATACCGAGAATGGGGTGTCGTTGCGAACGACGAAACACGCCGGCGGTGGTGTTTCGGTGCGTGCCAAGAGACTCGGGAGGAAGGCCGCTCCCTGGTCTGCATACCGATGTCCCTGGTCGGTTCTGTGCAACTGGAGGGTTCCGTCTTTCCGGCGGCCGGCGGTCGGGCCGGTCGGGTATTACGCTTGCGGTCCCGAGTTGTCTTGTCTGCGGCGGAGTTCGGCCAGTTCGCGTTTGGTGGCCTCGAGATCGAAGGCCATGTACTTCATCTTGACCCGCCAGTCGTCCAGAAGGTACCGCAGCTTGGAGAAGTTCATCTTGAGATCCGACTGCCGCTGCAAAGTCTCATGGAGGAGCCTGAGCAATGGCTCGCGCTGGTCTTCGGGAAGGGTCTCGATTTTGCGGCGGGCTTCCTCGATCCGCACGGCAAATACTTCGTCGGTCATGGGGCTCTCTCCCTTCCCGGCCGTTGGGCAGTGATTGCTGTCGCACCAACGACGCTACTTCAATTTTATGATTGCGTGCAGGGCAGGGTCAAGAAAAAACGGGTCTCGCGGAGATGGTCCGATAGGGTGTGGAGACTGCCGGTCTGGAACGTCCATTGGTCCGCAGCGGCAGGCGCCGCCACAAGAGCCCAAGACCCTCACAGTTGCGGTATCGGACCCTCGGGGGTCCACATGACGCGCAGGTTCCTGGGCAGCGGCACGGGGGCAGACGGGACGGGCTTGTTGAGCATTTTGACGGCTGCGCCGGGTTCTTTTGTGAAGACCATGACTCCGGCTTTGCCCATCACGTCTTTGGCGGCCGCGGGGTCCTCCGCGTGCTCTCCCTCGGGCCACCAACCCTTGTAGGGCAGCAGCTTGACCTTGGGGTGGGCGCGGATGCGCTCGGCGTTGCCGGCGTTGACTTCGACGACGTGATCCCAGATGTCCGCCTCCTCGAACATATGAATGATGTCATCCTGCAAACCCGCTTCCTTGACGTCCAAGTGCAGGAGCATGCAGCGTTGTCGGGCCAGCACGATGAAGGCCGCCAGCGTGGGCACGCGGGTATTCTTGTCGGCGGTGCCGAAGGTTTTGGTCATGCCGCGGCTGAGGATTTCGTAGTAGGTCATATCTTTGAGCTTGCCCTCGCCCGGGATCATGCGGCCGGCGGTATCGTCGTGATGCAAATAGAGCACGCCGTCTTTGCTTCGGCGGATGTCGATTTCGACGCCGTCGGCCCCGCGATCCATCGCGGCGGCGTAGGCCTCCAGGGTATTCTCGGGGGCCGCTGTGCGGTCACCTCGATGGACCATCACCGGCGTGCCTTGGCGGCGCGCGGCGATCTTGTTGTGTCTGAGGGCCCGCTGCTCGTCGGACTCGGGCGGGATCTGGTTGATATAGCCGAGAACCGGTTTGCCCTCAGCTTTGTCATCCGGGGCGGCCTGCGGTTTCTCGGCAGGCTTCGGCGGGGCCGGTTTCTTCACTGTAACGGCCATTCCCTGATCACTGACCTTGAGGAACAGGGTCTCGAGATCCGGGTTCTTCGTGACCGCCTCGATGTATTCCTTCATTTGTGAACCAAGATTCGTGGTGTTGTGAGCCAGGATCAGCCCGTTGGGCCGGACCAGCGGCAAGAGCTTGTTGAGGTAATCAAAGTAGCCGGGTTTTTCGGCGTCGATGAAGACCATGTCGATCGGTCCCTTGAGCCGTGAGATCTCCTTATGGGCATCGCCTTCGACCAGCGTGACGATGGACTCGACGCCGGCCCGCTTGAAGTTCTCGCGGGCCAAGGCCGCCCGACCGGCGTCGATTTCGAAAGTGGTGAGCTTGCCGCCGGTGCTTTGCAGCGCCAGACAGATCCAGAGGCCCGAATAGCCGTTCGAGGTGCCGATCTCGACGACATGTTTGGCGTTGGCGGCCAAGGCCATGAATCGAAGCAGGCGGGCGTCTTCGATGGGGACGTTCATCATCCCTGCGCGCTTGGTGTCGAGATCCTTGAGCACCTCGGCAATCCGGGCTTCATCGGCGCGGATGGGGAAGGGCTGTGACGTGTCTTGAGCTTTCAGCGCCGAGGTGCCGAGCAAGCAACCCACGGCGGCAATGATGATCAACCGACCGGCGCAATTGGTCCGATTCATGGTTTTCTCCGATTGAGTAGCAGGATCCGGCCCCCGACCGCGTTGCTGGGTGGCCGTCGGTCATCATCATATCGTTTCGCGACAAGACCGCGAGTTCGAGGGTCTTGGATCCGTCAGGCAGGACAACCGATACCGGGCAAAGGGGGATGGGATATTGACTAAGTATCTGTCCTTAAAAGGGTTAAGTCTCTCCGGGTATTCGCCTGTGGTTGCCTGACGGCACCGTTCCCTTTGCTGAGACGGCGGTGGCAGCGTTGGCTTTCGCGAAGTCTGCGCCGCAGCAAGGGAGCTGTAGGTGGCACTTGGTCGGGCAAGAAGGACCGGCAGAGGCGATCCGCCAGTGGCATCCCGTGCTTGCGCTTGGGGTTCCGCAAGAGCTACCCCAATCGACATCGAACTGGCCTGCGGGGCATTTACAAGGGTGGCCGTGCCGACTATACTTGCAGGATCGGGGTAGGTGGCGTACGAGAAGAGGGTTGCGAACGTTTGAGGAAGTTCAGCCGAGAAGGAAAGGATCAGTTTCCGTATGATTAAGGTGAAGGCCCGTGGCAACGAATCCCTGGAGCAGATGCTCCGCCGGTTCAAGAAGATGTGCGAGAAGGAAGGCCTCACCAAGGAAATCAAACGGACGGCCTACTATGAGAAGCCCAGCGAGCGCCGGCGGCGGCGGATCCGCAAGTCGGTGAAGCGAGTCGAGCGACCTATGGGTCGGTGAGAGCATCGAGAGCGGCTTCAGGACTGCACGGCAAACGGGCCAACAGGCGAAGTGCCCCGGGTGGCAGAGCTCGGGGTGGTTCGTTTTTACGGCTCTTTCATCCTGCCGCACCGCGCGCGAGAAAGTGTTTCAGTTCACATGCGGCCTCGGCCGCCACGTCGATGGTCTTGTCAATGTCCTCCTCGGTATGAGCCAGCGACAGGAACCACGGATGCGGTGTTGCGAACACGCCTCGGCGCTGGATCGCCGCACAAAACTGCTTGAGGACTTCGTCGCGAAGCTCCTTTGGGCAGGGGGTCGGATCGGTTTCGTCGGCGGGCTTGAGCACGGGCATGGGGGCGAATCCGACGAACTTGATCGGCAGCTCTTGTTCGCGAGCGAGACGGTTGAGCCCGTTCATGAGCCGCCGGCCGAGCCGCCAGAAGTGGTCAATGCCGTCCCGTTCTTTCAGAACGCGGATGGTTGTCAGCGCAGCCACGACGGACAACAAGTCGCCGTGAAAGGTTGCGGCCATGTGGGTGTCGGTTCGCTTTTCGAGGATGCTCCGCTTTCCAACGACCACGGCGGCCGGATAGCCGTTGCACATGGCTTTTCCGAAGGTTGCGAGATCGGGCTCGGCGCCGAACCGCGGGCCTGCGCCCTCCAGGCCGAAGCGGAAGCCGGTCTTGATTTCGTCGAGGATGAAGACGGCGCCGTGCTCATCGCAGAGCTGCCGCACACCGGGGAAGTAATCGGGCGAGGGGCCGTTGTCCTGTACCGATTCGACCAGCACGGCGGCGACCTGGCCCGGCGCGGTTTCGAGCATATTGCGCAGGGCCGGAAGATCGTTGTACGGAACGGCGACGCTCAGCTCCCGGTTAAACCTGGGAACGCCGGGATTGTCCGGCACGCACCAGTCGAGCCAGCCGTGATAACCGCATCGAATGATCCGTTCACGACCGGTGTGAGCCCTCGCGCAGCGGATGGCGCCCATGGTGGCCGCGGACCCGCCCACGAAGAACATGACCATCTCGGCGCAGGGGATGGTCTGGATAAGCATCTCGGCCAGTTCGATCTCGAGCGGATGTTCGATGCTGAAGACCGTGCCCTCCTCCATCTGCCGCCGCACTGCTTGGTTAACTTCGGGGTCGCAGTGTCCGAGGACAATCGGGCCGTAGCCCAGCAGGTAGTCGAGGTACTCGTTGCCATCGACGTCCCAGAACCGGGCCCCCTTGCCTCTGGCGGCGAACGAGGGCCCGCCGAGTTTCATGATGTCCACGGGCCTCTTGTGGGCCTGCCCGCCCCCGACGATGCATTGGCAGGATCGCTCCCAAAGACGTCGGGATTCTTTGTTGCGAGTCTCGATCAAGTTCGAATCGGACATTTCGGCCACCCCTGATGAAACTACCACCTGACTGACTGCTGAATTGTCGTGATCGTAACCAGTGCCGTGCCCGTTGGCCATCGCGATGGAGAGTTGGCGGGGCGGCGCGGGGTTGTTGTCCGCGGCCTTGCCCGCCGGTTCGAGGACGATATAGTGTTTCGTTCCACACCCGCCGGACGCGGTTCAGCGGCCGAGGCCCTGGCCCGACCGGCGGAAAGCAGACCTGCCCTGGAGAGCTAGCGTGCTGCGCAAAGAACCCATACCGACCGCTCCGGAATTCACTGTATTGGAGAGAATCCGCGTCCACATTTGTGCTGATGACGCCGAGGCCGCGCGAGAGGTCACGAGAATCATTGCCGACCTGATTCGCCAGAACAATGCGAACAGCCGCAAGACGGTTCTCGGGCTGGCGACCGGCAACACGCCGATCAACGTCTACCGGGAGCTGATTCGACTGCACCAGCAGGAAAGCCTTGATTTCTCGCGAGTCGTGACCTTTAACCTCGATGAGTATTACCCTATGAGGCCGGACAGCATTCAGAGTTACCGGCGCTGGATGCAGGAAAACCTGTTCGACCACATCAACGTCAAACCGGAAAACATCCACATCCCTGACGGCTCAATTCCCGAGTCGGAGGTGTCGGCCTATTGTGAGCGATACGAGGAGATGATCGAACAGGCAGGCGGAATCGATATTCAGATTCTGGGCATTGGCCGCACCGGTCATATCGGCTTCAACGAGCCCGGCTCGCTGATCGACTCGCGGACGCGGCTTATCGATCTTGACGCCGTGACCCGCCGGGATGCCGCGGCGGACTTTTTCGGCGAGGCGAACGTACCGCACCGAGCGATTACCATGGGCGTGGGGACGATCCTGAAAGCCCGGCGGATTCTGATGCTGGCCTTCGGCGAGCAAAAGGCCCCGATCATCCGCCGGACCGTCGAAGGGCCGGTCACGCACGCCGTTCCGGCCACGTTCCTACAGAACCATCCGAACGCCGAGATCTTTATCGACCGGGGGGCTGCCGGCGATCTGACGCGGGTTGAATCGCCGTGGTTGCTCGGGGAAATCGAATGGACGCCGGAGAATCAGCTTCGCGCGGTGATCTGGCTCAGCCTGAAGACCGGCAAGAGCATTCTGAAGCTGGATCCGGAGGACTACAGCGGGAATCATCTTTCCTCGCTTGTGCGGGCGGTCGGTTCGGCCGACCGGCTCAACCATCGGACTCATCGACGGCTCTCGGCAACGATCGTCACCAAGAATCTGATGGCGACGAAGCGGAGGATGCTCTGTTTCAGCCCGCACCCGGATGACGACGTGATCAGCATGGGCGGCACGTTGACCCGGCTCGTGCAAAGGGAGAACGAGGTTCATGTGGCTTACATGACCAACGGCAGCATAGCCGTGGCCGACGATCACGCACTGCAATTGCTGGACTTCTGGTCGGACCTGAATCACACCTTCAAGCTCGACACCGAGTCGACCGCGATGTTCTATGACAAGGTGCACAGATTTCTGGCGGACAAAGAGCCGGGCGAAGTGGACAGCTTCGAGGTACAGGAAATCAAGAGGCTGATTCGCGAGTCTGAGGCTCTTGCGGCGTGCCGGTCGATGGGCATACCGACGCAGAACGCCCATTTTCTCGACCTGCCGTTCTACCAGACCGGTGAAGTGCGGAAGCGTCCCATCAGCGAGCAGGATATCGAGATTGTTGCCGGGTTGATGCGTGCCATACGCCCTGACTGGGTGTTTGTGGCCGGCGAGCTGTCGGATCCGCACGGAACGCACCGGTTGTGTGCGGAGGCCATTTTCGCGGCCCTGAGGCGGCTGAGCCCGGAGGAGAAGCCGGTGCAGGTCTGGCTGTATCGCGGGGCATGGCAGGAGTGGGAGCCGGACGTGATCGACGTGGTGATACCGTTTTCGCGAACGGAGTTGATGCACAAGATTTTCGCGATCTTCAAGCACCAGTCGCAGAAGGACAAGGCCCTTTTTCCCGGCCCGTATGACGATCGCGAGTTCTGGCAGCGGGCCGAGGCGCGGAACACCGAGACGGCGGCGATTTTCAACAAGCTCGGCCTGCCGGAGTACTATGCGATGGAAGCCTTCGTCCGGTACGATGAATTCTGAGAAAAGCGGTCCGCTCTCAACGATCAGCTTTGGAAAGAGAAAGGCGGGGGCGCTCAGGCTCGCGCCTCACCTGTTCAGGGCGGTTTCCGGCGGCTGCTTGTTCTCGCGGTTGGGGCGCCCGCGACTATGGGTGCTTACCCTTGTGTCGTGGCTTGCCCGTGCGCGGAGTTCGGTTCTGTCGGGGTCCTCGCCCAATTCCTTCACAAGCCGGGTATGCATTTCTCGAATCCGGGTTTGCATCGCCGGATCAGGCGCGAGATTGCGCAGTTCGCCGGGATCGGCCTTGAGGTCGTACAATTCCCGCTCGGCCGGATGTTTTTCGTCGGCGGGCGTATGATAGACGTACTTGTATCCTCCGGTCCGCAGCATCGCGTATCCTGAGGCGATGTTGTGAGCGTAGTACTCGCTGACCGCCAGGTCCTTCCACTCGGTCTGAGGGTCGTCCATCCATGAGCACATCGAGTCGCCGTCCCAGTCAGTCGGGGCCTTGGCGCCGCCGATCTCGGCGATGGTCTGCACGAGGTCGACCAGTGAGCAGGCCTTGTCGCGTTTCTGGCCTCCGGGCCAGCGCTTCGGCCATGAGATGATCAGCGGTACGCGGGCCGCTGAATCGAACATGCAGTTCTTCCACCACAGGCCGTGTTCCCCCAGGTTCTCCCCGTGATCGGTGGTGTAGATGATCACTGTGTCCTCGGCCAGTCCGCTTGCCTCCAGAGCCGTCAGCACCTTGCCGATTTCCCCATCCAGCCATTGGGTGAGGCCGTAGTACAGCTCGCGTCCGCGACGGACGGTATCCTCCGGCAGGCCGATCAGCTCGAAGCCGACGCGGAGGTGACGGTAGTTGCGAGGCAGCGTGTCGAGGTAGCCGGGCGGAATCTCGGGCATGGGTACCTTGTCTCTGTAAGGTTGCCAATAGCGGGCGGGCACAATCAGCGGGAAATGCGGAGCCAGATAGCCGACGAGCAGGAAAAAGGGCTTGTCGGTTTTTTTCCGGCCGGCGAGGAAGCGGGTGACTCCGGCCGTGACCTCGCGGTCATGGTTAAGGGGCCCCGAGCTGTCACCCGGACGGAACTGATCGAAGCGTCCGGAGATCGTTCCGGACGGTGCGAGATCATCCGGCCTTCGACGCCCCAGAGCGCCGCTCTTGGTTCCCCGATTGGTGTCGGCCTTGCCAAGCTCGGCAAAACCGTAGCGGTGCTCGGAGTCGTAGTGCATCTTGCCGCACAAGAAAGACTCATAGCCGGCCGCATTGAGAATGTGCGGAAGCGAGGGCGTGTCATCAGGCGGAAGTCTGGCGCTGTTGCTCCAGACGTCGATATGACTGATGTACTTGCCGAGGGTGAATGACAGGCGAGCCGGCGCACATAGCGGCGACGTCGTGTAGGCGGCGTCGAACAAAACGCCTCGTTCGGCCAACCGGTCGAGATTCGGCGTATGGGCGATCCTGTTGCCGGCGCAGCCCATCACCGAGGCGTTGTGCTCGTCGGACATGATCACCAGTATGTTCGGCTGCCGGACCCGCCGCGCGTCCGTTTGACCGAATGTCGGCGACACCACAACGGCTAACGCCGCAACCGCGAGCGCCACCGTCAGCCCTGTCCATCTCGTTTGCCGATGTCCCTGATTCGCCATGACGTACCCTCCCGGTTGCATGAAAGCGTCGAATACTACCCTGCACCGCACTCAAGATTACTAGGTTACTTCCATGCCCGGCCTTCAAAAACACAAGATTGTTTCCATGCGCAGCACTTAAAAATGCGCGGTTATCACCCAGCGCAACACTTGAGAATCCAAGGTTAGCTATTCACAGATCATGATCTACATTGACACTGACGATACGGTCCGGCGGTATCGGTCGCAGCAACTCATTAAGCACAAATGGCTTATAGTAATTCCCAGGAACCCGCGGCCCGGCTCAGGCCTCCGGGTCGGTATTCTGCCCGATACCTTGGCCATTTATCGGTTTCAGATTGCACGACCACGCCCGCCGGCGGGTCATCCGGCTCTCGCCCCAGTCGCACCGCGCCTCCCTCGTGCTCGGTCGGGCGGAGTCGGATATGCTTAGCCCTGGCAAGGAGAAAAACACGCCATGCTGACCGACAACATCCTGAATCTGATCGGCAACACCCCCCTGCTGCGTCTGAAGGGAGAGAATATCTACGCCAAAGCGGAGTTTCTGAACCCCGGCGGTTCAATCAAGGATCGGGTGGCCCTGGCCATGCTGGAAGGAGCCGAGCGGGACGGCCAGCTCAAACGGGATTCGATCATTGTCGAGCCGACCTCCGGCAACACCGGAATCGGCGTGGCCCTGGTGGGGCGGCTCAAGGGCTACAAGGTCCGGATCGTCATGCCGGAAGGCATGAGCGAGGAGCGGAAGAAGCTCATCAAGGCTCTGGGGGCGGAACTGATCCTGACGCCGGACAAGGAGAGTATTGGCGGGGCCGTGCGCCGCGTCGCCGAGATGGCGGCGGAGGATGCGCGGGTGTTCGTTCCGCAGCAGTTCGAGAACCCTGAGAATCCGCGAATCCACTACACCGAGACGGCCCGGGAGCTTTGGCGGCAGATGAACGGCGATATCGCGTGTTTTGTGGCCGGTGTCGGCAGCGGCGGGACGCTACAAGGGGTGGGCAAGTTCCTTCGCGAGCACAAGCCGGACGTGCGGCTGGTGGCGGTTGAGCCGAAGAATGCTTCTGCCTTGCTCGGTCACGAGCCGGGCCTGCATCAGATCCAGGGCATCGGTGACGGCTTCATCCCGGCCATTCTGGACGTGAAGCTGATCGATGAGGTGATCGAGGTTACCGACGAGGACGCGATCGAGACGACTCGGCAGCTCGGTCGTGATTTCGGTTTATTGGTGGGCATCTCATCCGGTGCCAATGTCTGGGCGGCTCGACAACTGGCCAAACGGGTCACAGGCAACATTGCCACAGTACTGCCAGACCGTGCGGAGCGCTATTTCAGCACGGCGCTACTGTGAGAAGAAGCTATTAGCTGTCAGCTTTCGGCGATCAGCTTCAGATGGTTTGCCCTTGTTGTCCGGCTCCCGGAATGGAGACGGAGAGACCCTCAGCAAACGGAGTCGGCCGGCCCTTTGTCGTCTCCGTTGGCTCCTGTCTGGTCTATCCTTGCCGCGTTTTTCGGACCATCTCCCCCTTCCCAGCCGTCAACGCGCCTGTTTGGTTACCTCGCCAGTTCGTTTGACACCTGATTGAAGAACTTGATGCACTGGGCGACTTCGGCGATGTTGTCGGCCGGGTTGGTCTCGTACTCGATGGAGAAGACGCCGCGGAACTTCTGGTGGGCCAGTTCGGCCAGGACGCCGCTGAGATTGGCGACGCCGGTCCCCCAGACCACGTCGTGGGCCTTGGGATCGGGTTTCTCGATATCCTTGAGGTGCAAGGAGACGATTCGCCCCCTGCATTTGCGGACGGCCTCGACGGTGTCGAGTCCCGAGCGGGCCCAATGGCCGGTGTCGGCGCAGAGCCCGATCCACTTGCTGCGGTTCTGGACCATCTTGAGCACCTCGTCGGGGTTCCAGTTCCGGTATTCGGGCTTGTTGACGTCCCTCCAATGGTTGTGAATGGCGACGTAAACCTTGTACTGGCCAGCCAGCTTGTCAACCAGAGCCAAGTCCCCGGGGTCCGGCTCGCAGACGATGTACTCAATGCCCAGGTCCTTGCAGAATTCGAAGGTCCGTCGGGTTGCGGCCTCATCCTTGCCGATCACCTGGACGTAGCAGCCCACGACCTTGACGCCCGTCTCGTTGAGCTTGTTCTTGAGAGCTTGGCGAGCCTCGGGAGGAGCGGTTTCGTCGAACTTTGCATCGCCGCACGGCCCGCCGATCTTGTGCCACGAAAACTCCTCGAGATACTCGAGACCCAGCGCCTTGGTCTTGTCGACGGCCTCGAAGACGGTGAACTGTCGGAAGGTGTAGCTCATCATCGCCAGCCGCCAGTGGGGCATTCTTTTGTCACATTCTGGTTCACCCATTCTGATCTCCGAGCAGCCGGTCACTGCCGCCGCCGCGGCCAGCAATGTTGCCGCCATCAGATTCTTGGTCATCGACTTGTCCTCCACATCGAAGGTTGAACACTCGTCTCACCCGGTCAAGCTGGAATATAACGGCGCCGCTTCCATCCGCGCAAGGCTGTTCCTGCCGGCAGCGCCGGAGATTCACGACCGTGAGGATACATGAAGGGGGCCCGGCATTCCAGATTATCGGGCCTGCCGGCGGTCCGTGTATCCCTGGCACACAAGGCGGTTTGGTGTCGCAACCGGGTGCTACAAGCGACGATGTTCTCGCAGGATTTGGATCAGCTTGGCCAACTCGGGTGGCGGCGGCGCTTCCAGCTCCATCTGAGCCTCGGAGATCGGGTGCTTGAAGCGAATGCGGTAGGCGTGCAGTGCCTGCTGGCTGGTGATGGGCTCGTCGCTGCCCTGGCCGGTGAGGCTGAGTTCGGACACGTGGTGCCCGCCGTAGAAGGTGTCGCCAGCCATCGGGTGGCCGATGTAGGACATGTGGACGCGCAACTGGTGCGTGCGGCCGGTCCTCGGATGCAGATGGGCCAGCGCATAGCCCCTGAACCGTTCGACGATTTCGTACTCGGTGACGGCCTCCTTGAGCAGCCTGGATCGCCAACGGTGATGGGAGGGTGGGATGATATACCGGTCCTTGATGACGTTGTGGGCGGCGAGGGGAGCATTGATGACGTCGCTGTCCAGTTCGGGGTTGCCCTCGACCACGCCGAGATAGGTTTTGCGGACGAGGCGTCGCTCAAACTGAATGGCCAGCCGCCAATGAGCTTCGTCGGTCTTGGCCACGAGCATGATGCCGGTGGTGTTCTTGTCCAGTCGATGAACGATGCCGGGACGGAAGGGGTCGTCGCCGTGGCTGAGTTGCCTGGCATAGTAGGCCAGTCCGTTGGCGATGGTGCCGGTCTGCGTACCACAGGAGGGGTGAACGATGATTCCCTTGGGCTTGTTGATCGCCAGCATGACCTCGTCTTCGTAGATGATGTCCAGTGGTATCGGCTCGGGGATGATTTCATAGGGCTCGGGCGGGGGGATGACCAGATCGATCCGGTCGCCGGCCTCGGGTTCATAGCTGGCCTTGGTCGGTTTGCGGTTGACGGTGATGACGCCCTGTTTGATCAGACGCTGGATGGTCGTTCGCGACATCCGCTGGAACCGGCCGTGGAGATATTTGTCCAGCCTTCGTCCGGGGAGCCGCCGCCGGATGTAGATGGTGACCGCTTGAGCCTCCTCGCTGTCCACATCCAGCGGTCGGTCGGCCAGTTCGGGATTGAGAATCACGTCGTCGTCGTTGTCATCGTGCAACTCGGCCAAAGGCGGTCACCTCGTGTCGAACCATCGTGTGTGTTGGGGTACTATTCTCCCCTCGCACCATCATAACAGGCTCTGGTTGATATTGATAAAGACCATACGGCAGGTCTCGGTCGCTGCGGCGACCTCGATGTTGCCCTACGATGTGGTGCCGCCGGTTTTCACCCATGTGGAAGGGAATCAGCGCGGCAGGCGAGCACTGTCGAAGTCCGGGGTCGGGGTGCAGGCCTGCCACTCGATCACATTCATTCCCAAGAGGTCGGTGGTCGAGCCGGGCAGGATGGTCCAATCGGCCCCCAAATCGACTTGAATCCAGATCGAGCCATAGATGCCGCACGCATAATCAGGCGCGAACGCACCGGAACAGGAAGCCGTGTACTCAAGGTCGAATGGCGGCTCGACGGTCAACCAGGCGGTCTTTCCGTCCATCGAATCCAGCCCACCGGTGTCGCCTGGTGAGATGGAGATCTCGTTGAAGGCCCGTGTGTTGCCGCCCGACCACGTGCACTGCGACGTGCCGAACATGGGGTCCGGGTCGCTGGCATTGCCGCTGATTGACCAGGTTACCACCGAACCGTCCGGATCCCAGTTGGCGCTGAACGCGGAGTCGGGCGGGTCCCAGACGGACCACCCCTCGCGGTTTCCGGCGGCGATGGCCCGGGCGCTGAGCCGGTAGGTGACCTCGAAGTTGCACGTGCCGAAAGCGTTGGTGGTGGAAGCCGGGTGTATCTTGATGACCAGCGGGTTCCATCGAAGGAGATCTCGCGGCGGGCACCTTCGCCCTTCCATCACCAGGGACATGGGGCCATAGCGTAAGCCAGGCAGCGCGAACTCCCATTCACCGTTGTTAGCGGTCCCGATATTGACCGAGCCACCGGAGAACTCGAGCTCGGCGTTGTCCGCGCAGCGGGCGGCCATTTTGACCTTACCGTCGCCGCGCGTTTCGAAGGTTTCAATGGCCGGCGCAAGCATGAGCTGGTTGAAGCCGTAGAGTGTATCCCCGCCGGCGGTCAGTCGGGCGGTCGTAATTGGGTCGAGGTTGAAGCCTCTCCTCTCCAGGGCGTCCAGGGCGTTGCCGACCGTCTGGGGAGGCACCGGCGGGTCGTACTTGTCGAGCAAAGGATAGATGGTCTTGATGCCGCCCGAGTCGTCGGTCTGGACAATCGCGAACTGCTCGTTGCTACCCGTCATGAGCTGAAACAGATTGAGCATGGCTCGCGCCGAAATGCCATAGTGGACACGCTGGTCCCAGCCGACGGTGACCGAGCCGTAAGACTTCTCGCTCATCAGATCGGCCCACGGGCTGCCGTCCGGCGTGAAGGAGCGGCACGCGCTGAGACACAAGAGGGCGTAATCCGGGAACTTGCCCGTATTATGGCGGCGCACGAAGTTGGGGGTGACACCGAAGAAGCGATAGGTCACGGGAGGCAGTCCCTTTCGTTTGACGGTGGGGAAGCGGATCTTGAGCCGGCCGCACTCCAAGTCTTCCTTGTATTGCGTGATGAGATCCTGAGTCACCTCGGTGGTGGTCTGGAGCACGGCTTCGGCCCCGATCAGGCCGCATGCGGGTAGGTTCTGCTTCAGGACGAGGTTGTAGAAGGTATTGGCGGCCGAGTCCCAAGTCGTCTCAGCGGAGCTCCGCCGGCCGCCGTGGGCCTCAATGAAGATCACGCTGTATTGGCTCATGTTCTCGAAGAATGTCAAGTCGGCGTCGACGACTTGTACGTCGTAGCCGCACGCTTCGAGCATGGTTTTCATTGGCGTCCTGACGTCCTGTAGGGGCCGCGTGACATAGAGTGAATTGGCGAGGACGGCCCTGTTGTTGGCCGGCAGCTTGTACGACGTCCAGCCTGCTTGAGCGATGGAGAAGGGCGAGTCTCTTGCCGAGGTGGCGAGGCCGTGAGGTCGGACCGGCGCGACCGCGCACGCGAGGCTTGACGCCGCAGTCGCCTGGACCGCAGGCAGCGTGAGCTCGGTTTCTTCCTCGTCGATCACCTCGTAGACGCATTCAAGACCGGATTCAAAGAGGGCCCAGGCGGTCCGGCCGTCCTCGTCGGCCACGGCGACCACGATACTCGGGTTGGCTCTGAGCGTATGCACCAGGGAATCGACCGCTTCCTGAGTCGAAGCACCTCCTTTGATCGCCTCTGTGAGTGCCTGACTTGCGTCTTGGGCGTCGGAGGTGTCAGCGAGCATGTCGCCCGAAGTGAAGCCACTGCCAGGGGCAGCGCACAGGGCGGCCAGACAAAGGGGTACAAGCAGGCCAAGCAGAACAATGATTTGGGACGGTCTTGCGTACATGAAGGTGATCTCCATATCGAAGATGCGCGTTTAGCCCCGCCAGCCGACGTGCCCCTGGGATTCGTGACGGGGCATGGCGCAGGACCGTAACCCCCCAGTATACAGCAGTCCTGCCCCGGTTGAACCTGTTCTGATACGTGATTTCCCGGATGGTCTTGGTTGATCATCCGGTCAATGCGTTTGCGGTTGAAGGAGAAAAGACTGCAAGAGAACGGCCCGCCAGTAGAGGGGCAACCGGGGTTGGTCCTATAAAAACCGCACTTTTGTCCGGCAGCGCCGGAAACGTCGCCTGTCCCGGCTGGCTCAGGCCGCGCACAGGCTGCGAGCCAGTTCGACGGCGGAGGCAGCGTCGGCGGCATAGCCGTCGGCGCCGATCTCATTGGCATACTGCTGGGTGACGGGGGCGCCGCCGATCATGGTCTTGATCTTGAGGCCGGAGGCTTTGGCTGCTTGAACAACCTGGGACATGTAAGGCATGGTAGTGGTCAGAAGGGCACTCATGCCGATGAGGCCGGCGCCTTTGTCTTTGGCCGCGGCGATGAACTTCTCGGCCGAGACATCGGTGCCCAGATCGATGACCTCGTACCCGCCGCCCTGGAGCATCATGGCGACGAGGTTCTTGCCAATGTCGTGCAGGTCGCCCTTGACGGTGCCGAGGACCACTTTGCCCGCCGGCTGGGCCCCCGAGGCCGCCAGTTTGGGCCTGAGGATTTCCATACCCCCGCGCATTGCCCGGGCGCTGATCAGGACTTCGGGAACGTAGATCAGGTTTTTGCGGAACCGTTCTCCGACCACCGACATGCCGGCGACGAGCCCTTCGTTCAACACGGTGACAGGCGATACTCCTTCGTCAAGGGCCGCTTGGACCTTGGCCCTCACCTCATCCTGCTTGCCGCGAATCAGCGAAATTGCCAAACCCTCAAGATCTGCCATGAGCGATGCTCCAAACCGACCTATCCGCCGATCAGCGAATCGGGCCTGAACCTCTCTGAATGCCGGCCGAGCCACTCGGCCGGGTACGCGGGCGGCACCCGCCCGGCCAGGGACGGCGAAATCAGGGAGATAACGTATCGAACCGGCCGGATGGTGTCAACGAGCCCGCGCCGGCAGGCCAGTGGCCGGGGAAACACGACGTCGTCCGCGATAAGGTGGCTCAGTTTCGCACCGGCTCATCTCCTCGGCCATGTTGGCATTTCCAGCAGAGCTCGAAGTTGCCTGGTACCTCCTCCGAGCAGTTTGGACACGTCCAAGGCCGGCCGGTTTTCTCGGTTGCCTCGGCGATGGCCGCGAGGGCATCAAGATAGTAGTCCCGGCGCACGCGGAGCTGTTTGCTCACCCCTCCGAGGAACACGTCGGTTCCCCGGGCGCCGAGAGTTCCTCTGGCCTCTGTGATCATGCAGGGGATGCCCAACGAGCGGAGGTGCGAGAAGATGAGCATGGTCTCGGTTGCTGACGCGCCTACGGCCACTTCGCCCCAAGGCTCGGGTGGGATGTAATCGGTGAGACTGAACTCCCGGCCGCACTCCGGGCACTGGTCGCCCGGTAGTCCTCTGAGCGGATAGCCGCACCCGTTGCATTCCAGACCGAGCTGAGGCACGGGCCGAGTCCGGGCGGTGATCTCCGGGGGCCGCAACGGCGTCGTGTCGGTCACGAGTTCGTCGATGTTGAACTCAGCGCCGCATTCCGGGCAACGATGCTCCGGAAGGCCGCGAAGCGGGTAGGCGCACTTCGGACAGTTCACGTCCAGCCATTGCGGAATTGGCAAAGATCGGTAGGCGCCGAGGTCCATACTCATCATCCCTTGCACCCGAGATGATACCTTATATGGCTGTCAGTGTCCTCGTTTCCGCGGCTTGTTCAAGGAAGCGGCTTGTGTAGCGCGGGTCGACCTTCTGGCAGGCGGCGGTGGCGGCGTCGCTGATGGACTGGTACTCGGGATCCTCCGTGAGGGCAAAAAACTCGCTCGCCAGGATCGTCAGACGCAGCAGGTGGCGCAGAATCAGTCCTTCCTGTTTGATCAGCTCGCGGTTGTGCACGAACTTGTAGAAATCGCCCTGGAACTCGGCCACGCCGCCGGCCACCCACTTGGGCTGGACGTACACTGGCTCGGGCGCGGCCAGCTTCGACTCGAAGACCAGCTTGAGCATTTCGGGGAAGGTCGGCGGACGCTCCTGTTCCTCGGCCCAGTAGTCGTCGCCGTCGTCTTCTTCGGGGGCATCCTGCGGCATGGCCGCCATCAGGCCCTGCTGGATCAGTTGCGGCTCGATGACCTGCGTCTGAAGCGGGCCGGGCGGGGCGTCCGGGATCCGCACGCGGCGCAGAATGGTCGGCGGAATCTCAAGCACCGACTCCAGTGCGAGAATCTTCTCACGGCCATCGGCGTGATTGAGCTGCTCGGCCAGGAATGCCCCGTACAACGGATCGACGCTGCGGAATACCTGCAGCTTGCGGATCGAGTCGTTGAGCGTTACGTGCTCCCCGTTGTCGCTGCGGGTGATGTAGCCCAGGCCGGCGAGGTTGCTGAGCATGAAATCCAGTTGCTCGCGGAAGCGGGCCACACGCTCGGCGGACTCGAACCGCTTGCCGAGGAAGGTGCGCACCTCGTTGAGCGTGCCGGTGCGGGTCAGCATGTAGATGAGCACGTTGTATGAGATCATCGAGCGGCTGAGCAGCTTGGCTGGGCCGGCCTGGATGAGCGTCTTGAACTGCCCCTCGGTCCAGTACTGCTCGGTCTTGCTGCGGACGGGCTTTTTGCGCTCCAGATCCTTCTTGGCCTTGAGCAGGCCGGGGTCCTTGGTGGTCGCGGGGATCTGGTCGTACTTTTTCTTCCACTTGAGCAGCCGGACGTCGTCCTCGTGGGCCAGGGCGAAGACATATCCCTGCGTGTCGAACTGCGGTCGCCCGGCACGGCCGAACATCTGATGGGCCGCCGACGCGAATATCAGCTTCTTCTCGCCCGGCTTGCCCTTCATCAGCGTGCTGATCACGACGGACCTGGCCGGCAGGTTGATCCCGGCTGCCAGTGTTTCGGTACAAACCACGAACGGCACAAGCTTGCGCAGGAAGAGCGATTCAACGATCTCCTTGTGCTTGGGCAGCACGCCCGCGTGATGCACGCCGACGCCGCGGATGAGCATCTGCTTGAGCTTGGGGCCGACGCCGTCGGCCAGGTCGTCCTTGTGGGCCGCCAGCTCCGCGTCAATCTCGACTTTCTGTGCGTTGCTGATGATCGGCAGCCCCTTGAGCCGCTCGGCCACTTCCCAGCACTCGTCGCGGTTGAAGCAGAAGACCAGGGCGGGCACGCGGCACTTGCTGTCGTCGTCGCTGACCATTTCGGTGAGCAGCTCGGTAATCAGCTTGTCGCCCACCCAGATGAACTCCAGTGGCACACGGCGCTCGTTTGACTGCACCAGAGTCACTTCGCGCCCATGCTCGACCCTCAGCCAGCGGCAGAATTCGTACGGGTTGCCGACCGTGGCCGACAGCAGCAGCACCCGCACGTGCGGCGGCAGCAGGGCCAGCGACAGCTCCCAGACGATGCCCCGCTCGGGGTCGTTGAAGCTGTGGAACTCGTCCATGACCACGGCGGCCACCTCGCTCATATCCGATTGGCCCGGCTCCGGCGAGATGAGGTGATTGAGCAGGATCTCGGCCACCACCACGCGGACCAGAGCGTCCGGGTTCACCTTGCGGTTACCGGTGATCAGGCCGATTTCCTCGCGGGCGAAACCCCATTTTTCCGCCAGATCCTGCAGCTCGCGGAACTTCTGGTCGGTCAGGGCGATCAGCGGAGTGGTATAGAAGAGCCGCCGACGGCTGTGCAGGGCCTCGAATACGGCCGCCTCGGCGATGAGCGTCTTGCCCATCCCTGTCGGGGCGCAGACCATCACGCCCCCGGGCGAGTCGAACCACGCCATCAGGGCCTCTTCCTGATAGGAATAGAGGTCGAAGGTGATGGACTCGATGAACTTGGAGCAGATCTCGTCACGTGTCATGACACCAGCATCGCATCTCAGCGAAGAAATGTCGAGCCGAGCTCAGTGAGGCCGACCCGGCGACGACACGGCTTCTGCCTGGCGGAGCGATACGATTGGCGTTCACCGACTGATCTGCCGGCGGACTGCGGGAACTGGATCGTGTCGCCGTGGCGCGCGCCCTCGTCGGCCCTCCCTCCCCCTTTGGCAAGGGGGAGCGGGCGGGGGTCGCAGCGAGGGGCGAGGGCGAGGGGCACAGGGCGGGAAAGGCTTTCGGGGATGTCGCAGACCGTGGATCAACTATACACGATGGTCCGGTCTCGCACGGCCCCCTTTCGCGCCACGTTCACGAAACCCCAGATCATGAAATCGACCGCTTTCTCGTCAGTAATCCGCTGCATCGCTGGCAGTTCAGTACGACAGGCGGCAACCGCTTCCCGCAAAAGATCATTGCTTATGACGCGGTCGTATTCTTTGACAAGAAACTCGTAATTCATCATCAGATTTGCCAGCCGCTCATCGACCGGATGGCTCTGGTCCTTCCGCGGCAACATGAAGAACGCCTCCACATTCGCGTCGTATATCGGGGCCGTGGGCTGTCTCATGTGCCGAAGCTTTGTCACGAAGGAGAACTGAAGCTGCTTCTTGCCACGTCGCACGGGAATCTCATAGAGTTGGCGAGCAACGGCTTCAATGTCAACGTCGGGTTTCCCTTTTGCCTCTTCCAGAATCTGAAAATACGTTTGCAGCCATGCCGAGTTGTCCGTATCACCCCTGACCCATCGCATTTGCCAGAATGACGCGTATTTCGTCTGAAAATCCCGGTCAGTGGCCGCATTCGTTGCGGCATACTGGCTCAAGAGCTTGCCGTACCCAGCAACGGCCTGTCGAAACCATGAGGTTCTCAGGATACGCGGCAGGCTGCTTGTGAGGATGGTGTACATCCGATGCTCCAATTCAGAATGACGGTTTGCCTTTGGGAATCGGCATAGGACTCCTCTGCCGCAACAGACCTACCGTTTCTTCTGCAAAACTATTCTGTCACCCTTCAACTCGTAGGTAAGACCAAGAGGGTCAAGTACTTGCTTGAGAGCCACGTTGCATGGAATGCCCTCGAATTCTGGATATATCCACTGACGGCATTTCGGGTTAGTGTTCGTGAATGAGGTCTTAAAGTCGTATTGGAGGCCCACCTGCTCGGCTACCAGAATCGCGACATACTGGGCAGTGATTCTGTCTGTTGGGGCGTTCGGATACACTTTTGGGTATGGCTTCTTCAAGGTCACCAACCGATTGAGACGTTCGTCGATTTCAGATCCGGGCTGGTCTCTCGGTGTATCTTCGGATGGTTTTTGAACACTGTCAGGCGTGTTTGTGCCGGCCGTGTCCTGACTGTCGGGTGAGTTGTCAGTGTCCTCTGGGTGCTCCGCACTCGGTCGTCGTGCGTAGTCATTGCAGGCATTGGCGAGAGCCTTGTCCAGGCTGCTTGTTCTCTTTGCTAGCGTCATAGCGCAGTCTCTCAGCGCAGAACGTGCCAGTTGACTAGAAATCTGCCACAGCGACGTGATTGCTGCCAGCCGACCGGAGGTCGTGTTCGTTGAGTCAAGGATGAACTCTTTTAGGACGGGCACCGCCTTATCCTTGTAAGTACTCAACTCTCCTGTTGCAGCGTCCACGACCGGATTGTCTGGGTGGTTCAGGTTGCGCACCAGCTCTCGAATCATGTGCGAGTCCAAATCCGATGCACGAGCCAAATCGGACGTGTCCTGCGCAGGGCTGCTGAGCATTGATTGGGAGGATCGGTCTTTCGCCGTCTTCTCTTCGGGCCTGAGCCGCGAACCAGCCTCGCCCGTTAGCCCGTCTTCCCGTACCGGCACTTGATCGCAGTAGAGTACATGAGGCGTGAATGCTCCGCCCTGTGTCTCTATCTGCCCCAGGAATTCGACGGTATCACCCTTCCTAATCGACTTGAGGTCAAGATTGCGTGGCGCGTTAAGGACCAGATCGGGGCCGAGGGATTCGGTGGGACTCATCTTCATCCAAATCTGGGCCTCGCCCCGAATACTAGTGCTTATTCTGTCGACGACCCCGGACCACTTGACTACCTTGCCCTTGAACTGCTTCTCGAAGAGATCGACGGCCTGGATTTCGTTGGCCTGCTGGGCCGCCGTGCCGCAAGCACTCATGAAGTCTTTCCAAGTGGCCGGCATGATCTGTGCTTGGCTCAGAACCATGCCGTGCGGAGGCACCGCTGTTGTATCACTCGTTGGGCGCTGCGCAGACAAGGGCGTTGTCGCCCCCGTGGCAGGTCCAATCCACGCCAGTTCGTGCGGGAGGATCGGTCCGCCCTGTGTGTCAATCCGGGCGACACATTCCAGAATGGCACCTCGGTTAAGCGCAGAGACATCCACGTTGTCGGGGACCTTTAGGACAACGTCGGCACCGAACGATTCCGTAGGGCTCATCTTGAGCCCGATCCGCGTTCCCCCAAGTAGTCCGGGCGATACGCTGTCCACAATGCCGGCCCATCTCACCTGCTTCCCCTTGTAATTGGCCTCGAACACCTTGATGGCGCGGGTCTTGTTGACCTCTTGCGCGGTCGTGCCGCACTCATCCATGTACTGTTTCCAGGTGATATCTGTTGGAGCAGACACCACTTGCTCAGTGAGCTGCTGGCCAATGGCTACCGCAAGTGCAAAACCAGTGACGCCGAGTAGAATCTTACTCCGCCTAGAGTAATGGCTGTTTCGCCAGAGGCCGTATGCGCCAACGGGGAAAAAGAGCACGAGCAAGCTGAGCACGAGCAATCCTCGATCATACCACCTCACTTTGCCTTGGCTGTCGGGACGGGCTTGGCTTGAAGAATTGGCTTGGGCCGGTACCACGGGACCGCTGGCGGTTCCAGTAGTGTCGAGAGCGATACCCCTTCTCGTCTCCGTTGTGTCGTCTTCTCTCACGACTGGGATCGTGAGTTCTTGGCCACACGCGCATCTTGCTTTCCTCCCACCCAGTTCACTCTTTACGTTGTGAGCCCTGCCACATTGCGGACACTTGAACAGGATAATCATGTCGTTCACCTCGCCGAAGAAGGATCGGAAAAGGCGATCCAGATCTGTTTCGCGGATGCCTTGGCGGCCTTCGTCTGCTCTTTGTCACCTTGTCTGATGCGGTCATTGCGTCTATCCGATCGCCTTCACAAGAGAAGCTTCGTCGAAGCCATGATGGGCAAGAATAGATTACTGCTCGAGACTGTTGGATGCAAGGGCTATGGGCTGGAGGCGGTCGGTGGTCGGTTTCCGATTCCTGGTCGCCCCCGGGAGAACGGTGCTCATCGAGGATGCTCCAACCGCGCACCTCGCATCCGGCAGCGCCTTCGGAACGGCTCCCCTTAGTTTCCGCCACATGACTGTGCCTGTGGGTTTCTTCCTCTTCCGTGACGCATCAGAAACGGGCGTACGCAGCTCTTTGCAGGACCCCTCGGAATTCAGCATGCTAAACCGAACAGCAACGCCCCCACCGGCTGCGTGTGCACGCCGCCGAATTGCTGCTCCTCCCGGGCATCGAGGCTGACCTGAACCCCCTTTGAACGGAAGTCGCCCGGAGAAATGCCTCAGCCAGCGGCAGGACTCATACGGGTTGCCGACCGTGGCCGACAGCAGCAGCACCCGCACGTGCGGCGGCAGCAGGGCCAGCGACAGCTCCCAGACGATGCCCCGCTCGGGGTCGTTGAAGCTGTGGAACTCGTCCATGACCACGGCGGCCACCTCGCTCATATCCGATTGGCCCGGCTCCGGCGAGATGAGGTGATTGAGCAGGATCTCGGCCACCACCACGCGGACCAGAGCGTCCGGGTTCACCTTGCGGTTACCGGTGATCAGGCCGATTTCCTCGCGGGCGAAACCCCATTTTTCCGCCAGATCCTGCAGCTCGCGGAACTTCTGGTCGGTCAGGGCGATCAGCGGAGTGGTATAGAAGAGCCGCCGACGGCTGTGCAGGGCCTCGAATACGGCCGCCTCGGCGATGAGCGTCTTGCCCATCCCTGTCGGGGCGCAGACCATCACGCCCCCGGGCGAGTCGAACCACGCCATCAGGGCCTCTTCCTGATAGGAATAGAGGTCGAAGGTGATGGACTCGATGAACTTGGAACAGATCTCGTCGCGGGTCATGCCACCAGCATCGCCGCAGAATGCGGAAATGTCGAGCGCCGCGTGGCACTGGGAGCTTGTCTGGCAGTGTATTCTGCTTCTCAGCTCCGCAATGGCGGGCCCGGTGTCGACGAGGCTGCTCGTTTTCCGCGGCCACGACTCCCGTTCGGCCGCATCCCAGAGGCGGCCAGGTTTTTATAACCTTACGGCCAGATATCTGTGCGGCTTGCGCGCATGTTTCTGGATCGCAGAACGTTTGGGTTGCGGTTCACAAAAAGGCGGTCCGCCTTAGTGGAGGAGGCACAGCGCCTGCTTCACCTTTTCACGTCCCTTCCCAGCCGGCGATGCGGGCCATCAGCCACCAGAAGGCCCGGCCTTTCTGGTAGCAGTTGAAACACACGGAGTGCTGGCATTCGACGCAGGTTGGGCAAGTGTGCGTGGAACACCAGTCCTCGCACCATTCGCACCAATCGGAGCCGTCAGGGTAGTAGTTCCCGGCGGGGTCGTAGCTCTCGATGTCGGCAAAATCGAACAGGATCTTGCCGTGGGTCCGGCAGTAGTTGCGGATCTGGTTGTTGCGTGCGTAGAGATTCTCGCTGGGGCCGGTGCCATCCAAGTGGCCGGTCATGTAGATGAAGATGACGTCGGGATAGTCCGTTTCGAGCTCGTTCATGGCATTGAGATAGGCATTGATTCCCGCCACGGTGTTGTCGCTAACCCCGCCGCACCATGACCACATCACCACGTTGATGTTGTTGCCCGGCTCATCAAGCACGTCACGGGTGATATATGTCCAGTCAAGGTTGCCCTCATGACCGAGGTCCACGTCGTCCTGCTCTTCCAGGACCAGGGAACCTGCCTCCGCGTTGAAGGCATACCGGCTGTTCTCGGCGAAGAGCATTTGCATGCCGGTGACGATTTGGCTGCCGTGCGACGTGTGGCCGTACCAGATGCGGTAGCCTGACTTAACCGCCTGAATCGTCTCGGCCGGAATATCATCAAAGGCTGCGGCGGCAAGGTGGTCGGCGATGATGGCCTCGCCGTCAACGGGCGTCGCGGGGCCGCCGCCGCCGTTGTCGGTGTCATTATTGTCCGGAGGTTGTTGGTTGCACACCTGACCTGAACAGAAAGCGACAATGAGCAGAAAGAGCATCAAACGGCGCATGGTATCCTCCTTTTGGAAACAGGCGGGCTGACTTGCGGTCCAGGACGGATGTGTCACCGGCAACGTGCAACGGCGGTAGTCCAGGAGTCCCGGATCGGTTGCCGCCGGGTCTGCTAAGAAGCTACCCCATCTGCCGCTTGCGGGCAAGTATCATCTTGAACGCGGAAACCCTCACAGTGGGGCCAGGGTTTTTGGCGCGGTGCAGCATCCCGTTGATCGGGCCGGCAGGGCAAAGGGGGATCACCAGGCACAGCCCAGAAGAAAGAATGTGCCCGCAAGACCACACAGATGGACGCAAACGGAAAGGGAAGGTAGGGCGGGCTTTGCCCGACGCCGCCCGGGCCGGAACCCCTTCGGGTCCGTATCTTCGGGCGGAATCCTCTCTGCCAGGTGTCGGGAGCCATGCCCACGGTTTTGCGTGGGCATGCGGCACGGCCGCCTTACACCCGAAGTCCCGACGAGGGCGTCGGCACCGCAAGCGGCATCTCCGAAAGAGAGGCTCATCGATCTCTGGAAGGACGATTAACTCGCGACGTGCTTAAACTCAATGACGCGGTGGTCGCGGATGGCCTCCTCGGCGGCGACGGGTACGTGCATGGCGTCGTAGCCGACGTTGACGTCGGTCCGGGGTGGCCGGCCGGTGCTGATGGCATCGAGGAAATCGAGGTGCAGCTCGCGGATTCCCTGTTGGCCGTGGGAGTCGCCAGTCTGCTCGACAAGTTGCAAGACCTCATCTTTCTGCTTGGGCCTGCGGATGGTTAACTGGTTGCCGCCCCGAGGGAATTCAATCATGCCGTCGGTGCCGACAAGCGTTGTCTGATGGCGGCCGACCTTGGCGAACATGCACACGCCGAGGGCGAGTTGGACGCCGTTCTCGTAATCGACCGTCACACTGGCATGATCGATGGTCTCGCGTTCGCGGTAGACGCTGTTGCCGCCGGAGGCCGTAACGCGAACCGGTTTGCTGCCGATGACCCAGCCCAGGATGTCAAAATCATGGCAGTTCTTCTCCAGCAGTGTGCCGCCGGAGAGCTTCTGGTAGTAGGGCCAGTTGCGGCGGGCGTTTTCCTGCGGGTCGGCGAACAGACGGGCCCAGTCGCCGCGGAACTCCTCGGCCCAAACGTACTTCAGATCGCCGATCGTCCCTGATGCGACCAGATCGCGCACTTTGCGGTAGACGCTCGCGTAGCGGAACTGAAGACCGATGGAGAAAACTTTCTTGCTGCTGCGGACGGCGGCAACGATTTCCCTCGCCTCGTCCAGAGTGGTGGCCATTGGCTTCTCGCAGAGGACATGGCAACCAGCCTTGAGAGCGTCGACGACGATCTGTTTGTGCGTGTAGTTGGGCGTGGCGACGACCACGGCGTCGCAGAGTCTGGAGGTCAACAGGTCAGCGTGGGAGGTAAAGGGTTTGGCGTCGCCGCCGACCTTCACGAGAGCCGCCTCGGCCCTGGCTTGCTCGATATCACAGACGGCGGTGATGAGGCAGCGGTCAGGGAGCTCCTTAAGCTGGGCGATATGCACCCCGCTGCGATTGCCCGCCCCGATGATACCCACCCGGATCGCCGATCCTGAACCGGCATCCGCGCCGAGGGCAGGGCCGGGGGCCGGGATCAAGGCCAAGCCTGCGACGGTCTGACCGAAGATGGAGAGAACCTCTCTTCTGGTTGTGGTTGCAGTAGACATGCGGCATGCTCCCGGAATGCGCAGCGGATGCGGCAAGGGGCCGCAGTTCCGCGGCTGAGTTCCTCAACGAATTCGCGCGAACCATCATCCAGGAGCCGTGCCGGGTTGTCCAGTAGGGTCGCAGGTATTCTGGAACGTTGGTCTTGCTCATGGGGCGATTCTGAGGCTACCCTATGCTCTTGGTCTCAAGCGATCGCACGCAATACTTCAGGAGATGGTCATGTCGCAACGCAAGCACACTCCGGCCCTGTTGGTGTTGGTGGCGAGTATTGTTCTGGCGGCCTCCTGGTGCGTGGCCGCGGGACAGCAGGGAGACACGGCATCCGATCCGGTTGTTCAGAGCTTCCGGTCGCGTTTGGAGAAGGCCCTCGACCAATGGTGTCGCTGGCTCTCGACATACCTTTACCGAGTCCCGGGAACAGACCTGTACACGCTGAACCCCACGCTGGGCACGGGCAGCAATCCCTACCGTGACGTGGCCGGTAACACGTTTGCGGCCGCGGCGGCGGGGTACTGGCTCAAGCGGGCCAACCCGCCGGAGGATATCGCCCGGCCGCTTCGCGGTTTGATCAAGCTGGTCCTGGGTACGCACATCGCGGCCAACACTGTTGATCGACCGGACATCCAGAAATGGGGGGCGACGCTGTCGATGGCCGATGACTGGCACGCGGATCTGTTCGCGGTGGCGGATGCCATGCTCTTGATCGACGCCCTGCCGCCGGATCAGAGAGAGCAAATGCTCAAGATCCTGGTCTGGGAGGCGGACAAGCAGGTCGAGTACGGGATCAGCAAGAAGTGGCGGACCTGGCCGGGAACCTGGCCGGAACACTCGTGCGGCGAATCCAACGCGTGGTCGTCGACGTTGCTGCAAATGGCTCGCGTCGCGATGCCAGACTCACCTCGGCAGGCCGCCTGGCGTGAGTCGGCCATCGAATATTGCCTGAACGCCATTTGCATGCCGGCGGACGTCGCCTCGGACAAGGTGGTCGGCGGCAAGCCGCTCAAGGAGCGAGTGAAAGCGGCCAACTTCGAGCCCGGCGGCATCCAGGAGCACCACGGCTTTTACCATCCGGGCTACATGGGCTGGCCGTTGGCGTATCTGGCTTACGCGTACGTGATGGATCAGCAATTGCCTGAGTCGCAGCGAAACCCGGACGTCTACCTGCACAACTGGAAGTACGCGTACGATCGGCTCAAGCAGGCCACGCTGTACACAGGGCGTTTCATCCACTGTGCCGGCGACGACTGGATCACCTACGGCTACGGCAACACGCAAATGATGCCGGCGTATCTGTTCGCGGCCGCCCATTTCAAGGACCCCGACGCGACGCTCATGGCCGACGAGTGGATCAAGATGATCGAGTTGCAGCAGAAGCTCGGCGGCGGAAGCGTCCTGGCAGCGAGGCTTTCGTCGTTGTTGCGATTCCGTTTGAACGACTTTTCCTGGTATGAGGGGCAGGAAGGCTGCGTGCTGGCCCAGGCGCTGTGGCTGTTGGAGCACATGAAGCACGAGCAGATGGTGCCACCGGCCAGCGTGAAAGAGTTCAACGAACGTAATGTCGGCACGTATTACGAGCCGAACGTGCGGCTGGCCTGGCATCGCGATTCCCACAGCTTTTCGAGCGTCGCGTGGCGGTCGGCTTTCGGGTGGTGGCAGATGCTCGTTCAGCCGGTGGGCCTGCCTCACTTGCTGCGGTACAACGGTAACGGCATGGGGATGATCCAGGCGACGGGCGTTACGCCTCAGTTCAGTTTGGAGTCTTTCAAGATCGGGACGTTCGATGAGGGCGGGTTCTGGACGACCGGACGTATCGGCCGGGAGACCAAGAACGTCATTCATGGCCGGCCGAACAACAAGGTCTTCCCGATGATTCGTCAGTACCAGGCGTTCGTCGCGCTGCCGGGCGGACCCACCTTGCTGATCGACTGGTGCATGGCCGAGGACCAGATCTGGCTGCTGCGCGAGGGGAGCCTGGGCCTGCGATTGGCATGCGACATCTACAACAACCACCAGGTGAACCTGGCGACCAACGGCAAGGAGCATGTCTTCAAACCGGCCGAGTGCAACGACACCTGGCATGACTTGCAGGCTCGCTCGATCACTATCGAGAAGCAGATGGCCATTCACGCACTGGCCGGCGAGGGCTCGTTCCAGTTGATGCAGAAACGGCAGCGGTATGCCGATCGCAGTCAAATGGTGTATCCGGAGGACAGGTTTGCGGTGGACGAGTCGCTGCTGGCCCACGAACTGTACTTCGGCCCGCCGGCTTACGACCGCCCGCGGATTGTCAGCCCACAGGAGTGGTTCCGCAAGACGGTGCTGGCAATTTACTGTGATCCGGCCAGCACGCCCGGACGGCCGAGCGGCACGGTCAGCGGCCTGTTCCCTCACATCGTCGTGCATCTGCCGGAGGCCAAGTGCGCGGTGGCGGTCAACTTCACGGGGACGACAGCGGAAATCGATACGCCGCTGGGGAGAGTGAGCGTCGAGGCGGAAAGTGTCGCTGTGGTTCGGTGAGGGTCGCCATTGTCTGGCCTGCAACCGACCAACGGCTAAGAACAGATTGCCCTGACCGAGGTAAGGGTTTATCATATGCTGTTCGGAAGGAATGTTGCCATGAAACAACTCCAGATTGAACTGCCTGACAAGATCGCCGGTGAGGTCGCAGCCCTTGTCCAAGCCGGCTGGTTCCATAGCCAGGATGAGCTCGTACGCACTGCGCTCCTGGAGTTCCTACGGCACCGGCGGCTGGAACTGACCGAAGCCTTCCAGCGAGAGGACATCGACTGGGCCCTGCACCAGAGGACGGCCAATCCGTGAGACGAGTTGTTTCAAACACCGGGCCGATTCTGCGCCTATCAGAGATCGATGCCCTCGATCTGTTGCAAGAGGTGGGTGCGGTCCATATCCCACCGGCCGTGCAGGAGGAGTTGCAGCGGGCTCTTGCCGAGTGGTCATCACGACGCCCCGAATGGATCCAGGTGATTGACGTCGACTCTGCCCATATGGTCGAGCTGCAGCCTTGGATGGACACGGAAGCGATTCATATAGGCGAAGCAGCCGCCTTGGCGTTGGCGAGACAGATTCAGGCTGATTGGTTTCTGACAGATGACGCCGCCGCTCGACTTGTCGGTCGAACCATGAACTTGGAGGTACATGGTACGATCGGGATACTGCTCTGGGCTGCGGGAGCTCGCCGGCTTGAAGCACGTGAGGCTGAGGGCTTCCTGGATCGGCTCAGCCGCTCCTCGCTTTGGATGTCACCACGCGTTCTCGCCCAGGCTCGATCGGCTCTGCGAGTCATCTGCCCCTGATCATTTCAGAAGCTCCGCGCATTGTGAATACCCTCTGCCTGGCTGCATAATGCTGTTCATGGGATCGACCGTCCTGATCATCTGGACAGCCGTCGGAATGACTGCCGGCCTCACGGTCTCGCTGCTCTATCTGGGGCTCTTCCAGGACCGCAGCCGTGGACGGCCGCGCTGCCCGAAGTGCTGGTACAACATGACCGGCGCTCCCAGCCTGGTTTGCCCAGAGTGCGGGTATGATGCCCGACGGTCGAAAGCCTTGTATTGCACCCGCCGGCGGCGATGGGCGATGGTGGCAGCAGTCCTCATGGCGGCTTGCTGTTACTACGCGTGGCTGGTCAGAATACGAGTCATCTGGTTGCATGAACCTGTCTACCTCGCGGTACGACCGACCAGCTATTTCCTGGCGACACTCCCTCATGCTCAGCGGGCACAGACGGAGTATATCATCAAGAGAGTTCAACGATTCGGCGTGTGGCCCTGGGAATCTGTCGGATACCATCGTGTTCGCCTCGGAACCGTTCGAGCTGATCGTCAATCCCGTTGGCACGGATTCTCGGCCGGCTAGCCTGCCGTGATAGCTCTCGCGGGAAAATCGAGAGCTCGGATCAAAAGAGGGCCAAGGCCACTCATCCACCTCGCGTCGTCAACGTCATTCAGGTACTTCCAGGGTGACCGTGTATTCGGTATGTTGGCGGTCGAAGGGGATTCGGATTTCGATTCGGCCTTCGGCGGGTTCGGCACGGCCGTCTTTGCGGTAGGGGTTGTGGGGCAGGGCCGGCCAGAAGAGGCTCGCGGTGTCGGGAACGAGCAGGCGAGCAGCGCCGTGTGAGACTGCGCCGGCGACCTGCGCGGGTGTCCAGGCGATGGACGCATCGCCGAGCGTCACGCTCTGTTCGCCGGCCGTCTCCAGCGGCTTCTTGATGTGCGGTATCAAGGTCAGGTGAGCGGCGACGGGGCCATCCTCGACGCCGGGTGCCGACAGAACCAAGTCCAGCCTGTGGTCATCGTTCGGCTGGATGCGGATCCGGCAGAGCTGTTTGCCGTAGGTCAGATCCAGGCCCAACTGCGGCTCGCGAATGAGTCTGACGTCGCTGGGCACGTGGAACAGCGGCCCTTTGGGCAGAAAGTCGGGGTTCTCGTCGCCGGGTTTATGCTGGAGCAGAGCCATGTCGCCGACGGTGAAGTTGCTCCAGGCCGGTTGCAGCTTGGTGTTGCCGCCGCCGACGATCAGGCCGACCTTTTCGTGAAAGACGCTCACGAAGTTCTGGCGGTCCTGGTGCCATCGCGACTTGGGAATCGGCGCGGTGTAGGCCGACACGCAGACGTACCATGGACCTCGCCGCAGGACCGCCGCCCGGTCAACGCCCTTCTCGGTCAAGACCTCGAGCGAGCCGCCGGGATTGAGGAACGAAGGATCCATGGGGCCTTCCTCACCGTGCATCAACAGGGAGGCGATCAGATCAGCCGAGAGCGGCTCTTTTCCCAGTTTGGCCCACAGAACATGCAGCAGAGCACGGCCGTGTGGCGTTAGCGTGAAACCCACGTTGGCTGGATGGACACCGTCGTGATACGGGTTGCGCTCGTCGATGGTCTCGACGATCGATCCGTCGGGATAGGTGAACATGCTGTGGAAGCGGAGGGCGTTCTCGATAGCCGGCAGCACGTGTTGATCGCCCGACGCGGAGTAGTAGGTGCCCAGTGCATCGACGTAAACAAAGTTGTAGCGGACGACCGGGCCGACATCCTCGGACCAGTAGCCGCCCTCGAACTGTGCCCCGGCCACCTTCTTCATGAAATCGGCGGCCTTCTCGCACCAATCGGGCTTGCCGAGCACCTTGCCCGCGAAGTACAAGCCCATTGCGTGGTGCGCGGGGATGTTGTGCACGTGGCCCAACTGGCTGCGGGCGATGCCGTCGTAGCCGAGGGTCAGGGCCTTTTCCCAAGCGGCTCGGCGGTCGGGGGGCATGTCATCGCGGATGAGCATGAAGGCGCGCACCCATCGCGAGTAAGTCCAGGGCATCCAGATCTTGCCCCACTCGCTACCGTCTTTTTTGCGGAAGACCCACTTGCCGTCTTTGTCGGCGTCCGCGATCAGGGCGTCGCCGGCCTTCATGATGGTTTCAAGCAACTGCTGGTCTTTATAGTACTTGTTCCCCTCTCCCTGTCGCGCATAGGCCACGGCCAGCGGGAACATCAGGTTCTGGTCGGTACAGATCCAGATGCCCTTGCCGAAGTGTCCCGTTTCGGCATCGTAAGTCTTGAGGATATCAGGGACTTGCCGCACGAGGTCGTCGAGAAGACGGTCCTTGTATCTGAACTCCTCGGCCGAGGCGGTTGTCATTGTGACCGAAGCTGTCAGCAAGGCCAACGAATGTCTGAGCATGGCATTTCCTCCAAATGAGAGCCAAAGGTCTGAATAATAGATGATATCAGCGTGGCAGTGCTTCTGTCACGATGGGAGGTGTCGAGGGCGGAGCAGTTGCTTTTCATGGTGGGGTTTCAGTATGTTGGCCGCACGACGGATTCGCGTTCGAGTCTGGATTGACCACGCAGAGAATCGGGAGTCATCATGAAGGTTGTTCGTTTTGAAGATCCGAGCGGAAAAGTGTGCATTGGCGAATGGATCGCGGCGGACCAGGCCAGGCTGATCAGTGGCGATCTCTATGGTTCCTATGAAATCACGTCGCAGACCGCCAAGATCAAGCGGCTGCTGGCTCCGGTGGTGCCGGTGAACGTCATTGCCATCGGCTTGAACTACCGGCGGCATGCGGCTGAGGGCGGCCAGCAGGTGCCCGAATTCCCGCTGGTTTTCGTCAAACTCACGACAAGCGTGATCGGGCCGGGTGAGCCGATAGTGCTGCCCACGGATGCCCCGGACGAGGTGGATTACGAAGCGGAGTTGGCGGTGGTGATCGGGAGGAAGGCCCGCAAGGTGAGCGAAGCCGATGCGCTCAAGTATGTGCTGGGTTACACCTGCGGGAACGACGTGTCGGCCCGCGACTGCCAGATTCGACGGGACAAGCAGTGGGCAAGAGCCAAGAGCTTCGATACCTTTTGCCCGCTGGGGCCGTGCCTGCTGATCGACCCGAATCAGGATCCCAATGCGTTTCCCATCCGGGGCCGGCTCAACGGCAAGGTCATGCAGGAGTCGAACACGGCCGACATGATCTTCTCGGTGCCCAAGCTGATCAGCTACCTCTCGCACCAGTTCACTCTCCTGCCAAGCACGGTGATCGTGACCGGCACGCCCGAAGGCGTGGGCGTTGCCCGCAAGCCTCCCGTTTTCCTTCGCGAAGGTGACACCTTTGCCGTCGAGATCGACGGGATCGGGGAGCTGGTCAATCCGGTGGTGAGGGACGAGTGAAGTCGTCAGTGGTCCGTTCTCGGTTGTCAGAGTCAGCGTGACCCATGCGGGTAACAGAACCTGATGCCGAGCCGGGGTTCAGGCTTGCCCCGGTCCCTCTCCGCGTGCATTCACAGGTTTGGCGGCGCTGGGGGTTGACAGGCAGCCGATCGTTGATTATGGATCATGCACGATTGGGTGCGCTTGCCCATTGGCTTGCTCGGGTGATGAACGATCATGCCTCCTTCAGCCATTTCGCGATTGAGCTTTGTTGAGCAGGCGTACCAGGCCATCAAGCAACGTATCGTCGGCGGAGATTTCGGGCCGGGCACACAGCTCAACATTGATGCCCTGGCGCGGCAGCTCGGCGTCAGTAACTCGCCTGTCCGCGAGGCTTTACGACGACTGGAGAACGAGCGTTGGGTGGAGACAATACCGTTTCGGGGGGCATTCGTGCGGCCGTTGGACCCGGTCGAGCTGGCCGGGCTCTACGAGCTTCGGGGGATGCTGGAGTTGGCCGCGCTGCGAAAGGTGATGCCTCGCCCGCCGGCCGAGGGGCTGGGGCAACTGGAGAAGGCGCTGGCCGAGCTCCGGGCGGCGGTTCGAAGAAGCGATCCTCTGGCCTATCTTGCGGCGGACACGCGGTTTCATCAAGCCATCGTGGATATGGCCCGGAACAAGAGACTGAGTGAGATGTACGCCACGCTGGTCGAGCAGGGCAAGTGCTTCATGCTCGGGCGGGGGCCGGAGAGCATGGCGCGCTATCGCAAGGGCCGCGATCAGCATGGGGCCATTTTTGATGCCGTTCGCCGAGGCGACGGGAAAAGGGCCGTCAGGTTGCTTGAGGAGCATCTGCGGATCGGGCCCGAGGATGCACCAGTGCAAACCAGGAAGAAATGAGAGACGTGCCATGCGATTGTGGCAGACAACGGCGAACCTCACTATGGGTCAGCACCTGCCCGCGAAAGGGTGGCACGGATCCGCCGTTCGCGTATCGTCTGCGCACCAGCAGCCTTTTTGCCCCGAAGGGGCACAGATATGTAGCCTGGGGCGCGAGCCCCAAGTGCAGATGTCGCCAGGACCGATCAGCCCCGAAGGGGCGGAAGAAGAGCCAGGCCTTCCACAGGCGTCCATCGTCCCGCTGGGGCTAACCGGTGAATGGGGCATCGAATCCAGGGGCTCGCGCCCCTGGCTACACACCTCCGCCCCTACCGGGGCGATTTGCAGCCGTGCGGGGTCACTGATTGTGAAGCCACAGGGCTGCTCTACGGACCCGTCCCACCCAGCCGCAGCTCGTAGTCGGATCTCTCGCCATACGTTGTGTCTAACAGCCGCCGTTTTGCTGATCGCCGGATGTTCGGCCGGGCGCGGTCGCGGCCTGGATGCCGGGCAGGAAGGGCTCGGCCCCTGGTGGATGCGGGAGACTGCGATGACCCGCGACGGCAAGCTGGACCTTAAGGGCAAAGAGTGGTGGCCCCAGGCTGCAGGGCTTGAGGTCGGTGAACAGTTCATTGTTCGTGCCGAGGGAGAGGCAGCCACTCGAATGCTTGTGCGGCGAGAGAAGGTCACGCTTCGCGACGGCAAGGAGGCTGAAGCACTCGTCTGGATCATTGACGACGGCCATGACGGCAGTGCGGTTCGCGGCGGCGATCGGGTCAACGACTGCTACGTGGCGGACTATGGCCGCGACGGCGTGGTCGACCGCATAGTCGACTGGATCGACAACGACCGCGACGGCGTCCCTGACGAGATGGACATCCGCTATTTCACCAACGGCCGGCTGAACTACTGTTGGCTGGGAATGGATTTCGACGGCGACGGGCACATGTGGAGCCTGACGGGTTACGAGTACGGTGGTCCGAGCTTCTTCGAGGCCGACCCGTACGGCAACAACATGATCTACATGAACAAGTTCAACCCCAACCTCGGCCGATGGAGCCCTATCTCCGAGTGCCCGTTTGCTTTCTACGACACCGACGGCGACGGCCAGAGCGAGGAGGTGGTTCGGTTCAGCGCCGTGCCGCTTGAATACGACGTGGGGAAGTATCCTGATTACGCAAATACGGCCTACGCCTTGCCGTGGAAAAACGAGTTGGAGCGCATGGGCGTGGTGAACATCCGCTACAGCTTCGATATCGACAACTTGAGCAGCGCGCAGACGCCGCTCCACTATGATTTCGGCTTCAACCTGGTCAGCAAGGTACCCTATCAGTTCCCGGGGATGTATCACTACAACCCGCTGCGACGGCCGCCGCAGGCAACGGTGGTGGCGCCATACGACCGCGTCCGGCACATCAGCAATATCTATCCGGCCCGCGAGACGGGTTTTTCCTGGCACGAGAACCACGATGACACGATCTCGATCGGCTACGGGGCGAGCAAGGACGACGATTTCCGATGGGAGGGCGTGTTCTGGATCTGGGAACGGCGGTTCATGGAGAACACCGGCGGGCCGTGCCAGAAGTGGAACGTTCGCCGAGAGTGGAGCCGCAAGCCGGCAAACCGCCGCGAGTTGTACTACAGCGGTATCGACAGGCGGATTCATCTGTTCGGAGCCGAAGAAGGCTGGATTCAGATGGGCCACTTCGCCGGCCTGGGCGAGATCGGCGAGTCGCGCATGTACGACACGGATGGCAACGGGTACTTCGACCGCTGGGAGGTCTGGCTCAAGGGCGAGCCCGGCCCGTGGAGGGTCTCGACGGTGCACGACGAGAAGGCCCGCCGCGTGCCATTCGACATCGAATGGCTGCGGGAATTCTACACGAAGAAAGTGCTGCCCGAGACGATGGCGGCGAATGAGAAGCTGATGGCCGCGATGAGCCGCGTGCGACCGTTCACCTGTTCGGCGGAACTTCAGGCGGCGATGCGCGAAGGGCCGGACAATTACCGCCGGTACGCGCAGGATATCGCCCTGGAGCTCCACTATCGCGATCTGCGGCGGAGCCTGAGCGAGGCGGCTAACAAGGTCCTGGCTGAGGCGAAGATGGACGACTTGCGGCCGCTGTCCCCCGAGCAGCGGGCGGCCACGCCCAATTCGCAGACCGCCTGGGAACTGACCCGCCTGCTGGAGCGTCTGGACGTGGCGTGGGGCGAGGGAGACATCGACGCAGTACTCGCTGCGCTGGATGAGCTTTCAGCATCACCACTGGTGAGGAAGACGGACTGATCGCGAAGACTGGGGAGGTGATCGAGTGAACATCCTGGCAGCCGGCAAGCTGTACGGTCCCGACTACTTCATCATTGTCGCCTACTTTGTGCTCATGCTGGGCGTGGGTGCGTACTTCTATCGTTACATCAAAGCGATGAAGGACTACTTTGCCGGGGGGAATCGTATTCCCTGGTGGCTGAGCGGCGTGTCCTACTATATGTCGAGCTTCAGCGCCTTTGCTTTCGTGGCCTACTCAGGGCTGGCCTATAAGTACGGCATCTTCGGCGTCACTTTTTACTGGGTGACAGTGCCGGCGGCGGCGTTCGGTGTTGTCTTCTTCGCGACCCGCTGGCGGCGGGCTCGAATCAGCAGCCCGGTCGAATATCTCGAATCGCGGTACGACTCGGCTGTCCGGCAGCTTTTCGCCTGGCAGGGCATCCCCCAGAAAATCATCGATGATGCTCTGAAGATCGTTGCGATCGGGATGTTCCTGGCGACGGCGCTGAACGTCCCGCTCAAGCAAGGGATGTTCTGGTCGTCGGTGATCATGCTTGCCTACACTTTCATGGGCGGTCTGTGGGCGGTGACGGTGACCGATTTTCTGCAGTTTGTGGTCATGATGCTGGCGGTGCTGATCCTGTTTCCGCTGTCACTGCAAGCGGCCTTTGACAAAACCGGTGGCCTGTCTGAGATGATCGAGACCGCACCGGCCGGTTTCTTCAAGCCGTATACGGGGGATTTCAACTGGGTCTACCTGGCAACGGCCGTGGTGCTATACTGCCTCTCTTACAGTGTGAACTGGGGTCTCGTGCAGCGTTATTACTGCGTGCCCACGGAGAAGGACGCCAAGAAGGTCGGCTGGCTGGTGGTGGTTCTGAACATCGTGACCCCTCCTCTGATGTTCATGCCGGCCATGCTCGGACGGTATTTTCTGCCCGCCCTGGCCGATCCCAATCAGGCCTATCCGAGTCTTTGTGTGACGCTGTTGCCGGTCGGGCTCCTGGGGCTGGTGGTTGCGGCGATGTTCTCGGCAACGATGTCGATGCTGAGCACCGACTACAACGTATGCGCCAGCGTATTGACCAATGATGTGTATCGGCGGTTGATCCGGCCCAATGCCTCACAAGAACAACTGGTTCTCGTCGGTCGGCTCATGACGCTGCTGGTAGGTTTGATCTCGCTGGCGGTGGCGTTCTACATTGTCAGCCTTGAGGGGGCCGGCGGCGACAAGCTTTTTCGTTGGATGATCACTCTGTTCAGCGTGGCGACCGCGCCGGTGGCCGTCCCGATGCTGGCCGGACTGATCACCCCAAAGGTTACGACTCGCGCCGCTTTGATCGGTTTCGCAGCGGGGGTGGGCGTCGGACTGTTCATGTTCTTTGGACTCGAGGAGAAGTTTGTTTTCCTCAAGATGACATGGATGAGGGAAAATGCGATTTTCCTCGTCGCCCTGGCGGTCACCATATGCCTGACCGCGGCCATCAGTTGGTTGGACGGACAGCGGCAAGGGACGCTTCCGCGCGTCGAGCAGTTCCTGGACCGACTTCGGACGCCGATCGGCGAACTCGATGGGGACCGCGTCGAGGAACCGGCGCGGGGCGATATCATCTCACCCTTCCGCATTGTCGGCACGAGCACGGCCATTATCGGCGTGTTGTTGATTGCGATCACGCCCTGGACGAGAACAAGACTCGGCCTCGTGCTGGATTCTGTGCTCGGCGGTTTTCTGGTCGTCAGTGGGGTATATGTCGCGTGGCGAAGCGGTCGGGGCTCAAGGACGGAAACGCAACTCAAGTCGCAGGAGTAGGAATCATGACAGAGATCGGCATTGGCGTCATCGGGTCCGGCTTCATGGGTCGGACGTACACGGAAACAATCAACAAGTACTGCAGGCGGGGACGCGTTCGGGCGGTCGCCGTCGGGTCGCGGGCCGGGCAACTGGCCAAAGACTACGGCATCGACCTGGAACCGTCGGTCGAGTCACTGCTGGGTCGCAAGGACATTCAAGCCGTGTTTATCGCCACGCCGCACCATGTCCATGCCGAACAGTCGATCGCCGCCGCCGCCGCCGGCAAGCACATCCTGATCGAGAAGCCCATGGCCTGTACGGTGGCCGACTGCGACGCAATTCTCGATGCGTGCAAGAAGGCCAAGGTGCTATCCTCAATCGCCTTCACGCAGCGCACGCGAATCTGCAACATGCGGGCCAAGCAGCTTATCGAAGGCGGCCGCATCGGCACCGTTCAACAGATTGCCTCGACGCAACTGCTCGGCGGCGGGGTGGGTACTCTGCCCGGCTGGCAGAGCGACGCGGCCAACCTGGGCACGCTGTTCGGCCACGGCATCCACAACTTCGACTCGATCCGCTGGCTCAGCGGGCAGGAGATCAAGACGGTTTACGCGAAGTGCACGAGTTTCGAACCGGACGTCAAGGTTGAAGGCACTTCGATGGTGCTGATGACGCTGAGCGGCGGGACGTTCGCCAGCCTGTGGAGTTCGTTCCAGTTGCCCAAGCCTTCGTTCCCAAGATCGCAGTTTGCCGCCCGAATCGTCGGCGAAAAGGGTCTGATCGACCTGGACGCATACGGCGAGCTGCGGCTGGCGGTGGATGGCGAGTGGCAGGTGGTCGAGACGCAGGCCCCGATCGACTGGCAGGGCAAGGGTTTTCTGGACCCTGTGCGGCTGGAGAGCTACGTCCGCCAGTGCCAGGACTTCATCGACGCGTGCATCGAAAACCGCCCGCCGGCGGTCACCGGCTGGGACGGGCGCCAGGCGGTCGCGGCCGCTTTGGCGGCGTATGAGTCGTCGCGGACGGGCAAGGAGATCGTGCTGTCATGAAGTTCGCCGAATCGCTCCGTCTGTACGAAAGAGCGTGCAAGACTACGCCGGGTGGTATTCACAGCAACGTGCGGGCCAACTGGAAGCCCCATCCGATGTTCTACGAACGCGGGCATGGGTCACACGTCTGGGACGCCGACGGCAACGAGTTCATCGATTATGTGCTGGCACGCGGGCCGCTGCTGCTGGGTCATTCGCCCAAGCCGGTTTTGGACGCAGTGAAACGACAGCTTGATTTGGGCCTGATGTACGCCGGGCAGCACAGGCTGGAGATCGAGGCGGCCGAGCGCTTCTGCAAAATGGTACCCTGCGCCGAGATGGTGCGTTTCTCGTCGTCGGGCAGCGAGGCGGTAACGGCGGCCATCCGGCTGGCCCGGGCGGTGACCGGGCGGACGAAGATTCTGCGTTTCGAGGGGCACTACCACGGTTGGTTCGACAACCAGTTCTGGAGCTACGCTCCGGCGCTGGATCAGGCGGGCCCGCGAGAGAATCCCCGGCCGATCCCGGCAACACGCGGCCAGTCGCCGGCCGATGCCGAGCACCTGGTCATCCGTCCGTGGAATGACCTGGCATTGGTCGAGGAGGCATTCGGGCGACATCCCGGACAGATCGCGGCGATCATCACCGAGCCGATCATGTGCAACATGGGCGGGATCATGCCGCGCAAAGGTTACCTCGAGGGACTGCGCGAGCTGTGCGAGAAGAACGGGGCGCTGCTCATTTTCGACGAGGTGATCACGGGGTTTCGGGTGAGTCTGGGCGGGGCACAGGAGTTTTTCGGTGTGACGCCGGACCTGGCCACCTTCGCCAAGGGGATGTCGGGCGGCTTTCCGGTCAGCGCGATCGCCGGCAAGCATGAGTACATGAAGGACTTCGGCGATCTGTCGGTCAGCCACGCAGGGACGTACAACTCCAACGCCCCGTGCATGGCTGCGACCGTGGCGGCACTCGACATGCTGGCGGCCGACGACGGGGCGGCGTTGAAACATGCCCACGAGATGGGACGACGACTGATGGTCGGGATTGAGGATATCGGTCGCAAGGCAGGCAAGAACGTCCGAATTCGAGGGACGCCGGCGGCGTTCTTCGTGTCGTTCAACGACAAGGAAGAAGTTGTGGATTACCGCACCTGTCTGTCGCGCGACCGCGAGGCGTACACCCGTTTCTGGCTGGCTCTGCAGGATCGCGGCGTTCGTGTGATCCCTGACGGCCTGTGGTTCGTCTCGACGGCACATACGCAGCAGGATGTGGTTCGGACGCTGGAAGCAGTGGCAGAGGCGATGAAGGTGGTGTGATCATGAGAGTGGTCAGTTGTCAGTGGTCAGTTATCAGTCAGCTATTCGCAGAGCTATTGGCTGTTAGCTCTCGGCTATTAGCTTTCAAGGCATCTCGGACTGCGTTGGTCAGGCACGCAGGGCCAATTCGCAATTCTCAACTCCTCATTCTCAGTTCCGCCCTGGCAGTGTTGGTCTTGTCATTGGCTGCGGCACCCGCCCACGGACAGGGCGCAAAGGCCAAGCTGTTCGAACGGGTTTTTGGCGATGCGGTCAGGCTCGACCCGGCCATGGTGGCCAAGGTCAAGGCGGCCAAGCCGGGCGAGCGGATCTTCGTGGATCGCAACGGCGACGGCAAGAACGACGAAGCGTGGTACATCGACACGGCCTACCGGCACAACGACAGGGCTCGGCCATTGCTGGTACGGGCGATTGATGAGGACGGCGATCTGGACTCGTGGATGGGGCCGGATCTCGATAGCGATCTGTACGTCGTTGACTGGAACGCGGACGGCACGGTCGACGTGGTGCTCGACTACCAGGACAACGACGGCGACAACGATGTCGACGAGATGGCCTTCTACTTCTACATGACCGAGCACCCTTATTTCGGCAAAGACGTGCTGCGGGTCTGGTGGGGCAGCGACGACGGCGACGACAACCTGCTCTGGTACGACATCGACTACACCTACGACCAGCACACCTGCCAGTACCGCTGCCATTTCAGCGGCGATGAGTCGTTCGTGGCCTTTGGTCTGCGTCTTGAGGACAAGGAGTGGCAGTCGGCCTTCGAGAACCCGTTCCTGTTCTACGATCCGGACGGCGACACGTGCAGCGAGGTGGTCCTTCGGATTGAGGGGCAGGGCAACCAGGTGCGGGCGATTCGCTACAGCTTCGATGCCGACGACGATGCCTATGGCCGTCGAACGCACGATTACGACTTTTCCATCACCGCCCGGGCCCCGGAGGATCGACCGGTGGTGCTGCCCGCCGATGCGACGATCAGCACTAAGCTTCGCGGCATCCCCACGCAGGCCTGGCTGAGGCGCGATAAGGCCGAGGCGTTTGTCCAGAATGCCCAGTGGGACCGCGTGCTACTGACCTGGGACGAGATCAACGCAAACACCGAGGAAAACGTCGAGAAAGACCCGCACGAGAGATGGGAAGGCGTGATCGCTCATGGCAACCCGGACTTCAAACAGGTCGGCGGCCCGCCATGCAGCACGATGAACAAGCGATACGAGTTGGCTCTCAAGCCGGTCTCGCCCCTGAAGCTCTATTACTCGACGGCTGACCGGCGCCTGCACCTCAAGGGCGCATCCAAGGGCTGGCTTGACGTCGATTACGACTTCGATGGCAAGCCGGATGCGCGATACGTGTATCGTGACGATGACCATGACGGCATCTTCGAACGGCGGTTGATCGATTGGAACGGCGACGGAACGGCGGACTTCGATTGGATGGTGCAGCATGGCAGCCAGCACGAGCTCGAGTTGGCGTTCAGGGCCATCTCGACCTTTTATCGGGGCAAGCTGAATCAGACACTGGCTGAAAGCCAGGCATTTGTCGACGCCGCAAGGGCCGCGCTGGGGCCGAACGACTATCCTGAAGCGGAAGCTGTGGAGGACTTCTTCCTGAACAGACTGGATGGCTGGATGCCCCGGACGGGTCTCGGCGAGTACATCCGCCGTTCGCCGGCCGGAGCCAGGTTCTACGCCGATCTCGTCCGCGACCGGCTGCTCTGGTCCCTGAAGCAGCGATACGGCGAAGAGGAGGCGTGGAAGGCCATTGAGTCGGCATACGGCGTAGGCAATTTACGGACCGCAACAAAGTACGTCCCGCGCGAGGACAAGGAAGCCGTGACGGCTCGGGTGAACGGTCTCAGCGGCTTCGCGAAACGGATCTCGATCAGGATGAGCAACAGCGGTAGAACTGCGCGATTCGATTGGCCCGTGAAACTGGGTCTGAGGCGGATTCAGACGAAAGTACCCGATTTCAACGCCGACAACTGCGCGGTGGTTGCATCGGAGCGTTGGCTCGACTGGCGTCGGATCCCGCACCAAGTGGATGAGATTGACCCGGCAATTGGGCCTGAGTTGAGCTTCGTGGCGGACGTGCCGGCGAGCGGCGAGGCAACCTACTATCTGTACTACTCGCCAACCGGCAAGAGCGAGACCAGCTTCGCCCGCAAGACCAGCACGGCCGAGGACTGGGTGCCGCCCAACATCGGATGGGAGTCGAACCGCTGCGCGTACCGGGCCTACTGGGGGCAGTTTGATTTCTTCGGTAAGAAGACCGACAAGCTCATCTACGAAGACATCGGCAAGCAGAGCTACCACGAGGAGACGGAGTGGGGCATCGACGCCCTGCATGTTGGCAACGCTTCCGGGATTGGCGGGTTGACGCTCTATGTCGACGACAAGCCTTATCTTGTCCAGAACCCGGCCGGCAAAGGCGATGTGAAATTCAGTAAACGACAGCTTGTCAAGGGGCCGGTGCGGGCGGCGGTCGAGATCACGGCCGAGAACATCGTGCCCGAGCAGCCGGACCTCAGGGTGCGAATTCTGTGCATCTCCTACGCCGAGAGGCAGGAATCGGAGATCCGGGCGACAGTCACCGGAGCGAAGGGCAACGTTCTCCTGGCTCCGGGGCTGGTCAAGCTGCCTCGCGAACAGGCCTTTTCCGATCCGGACAAGGGCATCTTGGGAAGTTGGGGCTATCAGCAGGAAGTCATCGGCGATATCGGCATGGCGATCGTGGTCGATGCCGCCAATTCGGCACAAGACGTCGTGGACTTGCCCGAGGAGCGACGAATTCGCTGCGGCCTGACGGAAAGGGGTGAGCTGCGGTACTGGATCATCGGTGACTGGCGTCGCGGCCGGCAACACCCCATCGCCCCGACAGTGGAGAACTGGCGGCGGGAGGTCGAGGCTCTGGCGAGTGGACTGAGGCAAAAAGTCAGCATCCAGGTGGGCGAGTCCGAGGAACCGAGGTCTTGAGGAAATGACGAATGACGAAGCACGAATGTCGAATGAATGACGAAGCACGAATGACGAAAGGTATGCGGCTTACGTCCAGCCTGCTTGTTCAGGGTTGGTCATCCGGGTTTCATTCGCCGTTGAGGTGCAATTCGCCGAACACGCCATCACAAGCCGCCCCGGCGGGGGCGAAGGTATTTAGCCAAGGGCGTAAGCCCCTGGGTTCTTGTAAACGGATGGTGTTTTCTACCGCCCCTTCGGGGCTGATCGGTCTCGGCGGCAGTTGGACGAGGGGCTTGCGTTCCTGGCTACATAGCTGTGCCCCTTCGGGGCAACGCGGCCGCTGGTATGTAGAAACCACGAGAGAGCCGTATGACGCGAGGTCAATTACACTCCTGTCATTTGGACTTCGTCATTCTGGTTCTTCACCTGTACCTCCTTGTTGAAAGGTCTCTCGCAATCTCAATGATCATCGACGGCCATGTCCATATCGGGGTCGGCAACTACTTCCACATGAAGGCGGATGTGGATCAGCTTCTGCGTCTTGCGGACAAGGTGGGCGTGGACAAGCTGTTCGTCACCGATCTCGGTTCGCTGTTTTACGATATGAGCGAAGGCAATGACCGGCTGGCACGTGACATTGCAGCCCATTCGGATCGGCTCATTGGCTACTGTTCGGTGCCGACGCCGCGATTCGGCAAGCGGGCCGTGGACGAGATCCGCCGCTGCTTCGAGAAGCACGGCTTCCGCGGGGTGAAGATCTACTCGCACCCGGAAGCCCCGATTACCGAGCCGGCCGCCTATCCGCTGCTGGAGTCTGCGGCCGAGTGCGGCATGCTCATTCTCTCACACACCACACCGGACGAATGTGACCACCTCATGCAGAACGTGCCGCAGGCCCGGCTGGTCATGGCCCACATGGGCGGGCACCCGTATGCCTTCGGCGACTGGTACCGGGCGGTGGCGGTGGCCAAGAAGCACCCGAACCTGCTGCTCGATACGGCCAGCTCGCAGATCGACAACGGCATGCTCGAATGGGCGGTCGCGGAGCTCGGACCGGAGAAGATCCTGTACGGCAGCGACATGCCGCTGCTCGACCCGTTCACACAGATGGCCAAGGTCACGGGGGCGGAACTGGACGACCGGGCCAAGAGCCTGATACTTGGAGACAACCTGCACCGGTTGCTCGGCTTGCCATGATGCGATTGGATATCAACGCCTGTTTCGGTCACTGGCCCTATTGGGATCTGCCGCACAAAACTGCGGAGGACCTGGTCCGTTTGATGGACCGCAACGGCATCGAGAAAGCGGCCGTGTTGAGCCTTCGCGGCGTGCTGGTGGACTGGCGGGCGGGCAACGACGAGACGCTGGCGGCGGCCGATAGGCATCCCGGTCGTCTGATCCCCATGGCGACGCTCAGTCCGTTCATGGACGGCAACGGCGACGAGCTGCGGCGCCTGGCCGATACGGGCATGCGCGGCGTGCGGCTGTATCCGCTGTTTCATAGCTACCCGCTGGATAGCGAGTTCACCGACGACGTGTGCCGGGCAGCCGCCGAGCGGCGAATCCCCGTGATGATTCCGACGCGGCCAATGATGAACTGGCGGTTCAAGACGGTGGCCATCGAAAGTATTGGGGCCCTGGCGGCCCGGCACCCGTCGACGACGTTCATTATCAGCGGGCCGAACTACCTGATCGAGTGCCAGGCATTGGTCAAGGTCATGGGGCAGTGTCCCAACGTGAGCTGCGAGATCTCGTGTCTCCAGGGCTTCGACTCGGTTACGAATCTGGTCCGGCAGGTGGGTGCGGATCGCGTTTTGTTGGGGACCGGCGCAACTTTGCACTACCCGGCGTGCAACGTGGCCAAACTCGATCACGCGGAACTGAGCACACGGCAGCGGGAAGCCATCGCGGCAACGAATGCCCTGCGCATGCTTGGGCTATGACCGGATCGTCGCTGCGGTCGCTCTCAATGTGTTTCACGACGGTGTGGGACAGGCTTCCAGTCTGTCACAGGAGATTGGTCCCACAAAGCAGGATGGGGTTCGACCGAGCTCGCCGCTCTGCAAGCCGGGGGCCACAAGGTTATTCGCGGCTCAATCGGCTTCGGAGGGTACCAGGGAATTCCGATTGGCCGTGCCAGTGACGTGCTCCGGGCGGTGTCCGATCCCCGGAAAGACGGCGTCGCCGTCGGCTGTTGAGCAATGTCCGGCGATGGGGCCGGCAGGCTCCACCCCGGGCATGTTACCCGAGCCCGCCAGGCCCGATCTCGCCGGATCAAACCTTCCCGTTGCTACGACAGAAACCACGCGGAGCGGTCTGCCCGCCTCGCTTGTCTGACGTATCTTTTGCCCATCAAATGCTTCTTGCCAGGCGCTCCTGCCTGACAGTCCGACGGCCGGATTGCCGGGCAGTCTTTGTTCAGTCGAGGACGAACACCCGTGCTTCGGCAGGCCGAGAGTATTCCTCCATCTCGGCAATGCTGGAAATCGGGAGCGGTTGCGCCTGCTCCCGGGTCTTGGACGGCACATAGGCGCGCCCACACTGACGGCAGAACTGCGGTCTGCCCCTACGCCGGACCGGAACGATCTGCGGGTGTTCACAATGCGGACAAAGCAGGTATAGCGGCACAGCAAACACTCCTTCTCACTCGCGGGTACCTGCCGGGCTCGCCCTTGCTTCCCTCTTGCCCAGGCTCTTGCGGCCCTGAGCCTGACCGGCAGGCCCCAATGGGGAATCTACGGAATATTGGACACCTATTTCGGCGAAAGGTTGCACCTCTTCTGAGGGATTCTTTCCATCCGACCGGAAGATTGCAAAGGATTGCCAAAAAAGGAGTTATCGGCCATAGGCATCCTCTCGTCAGAGACGCTGGACGGTCTGGTCGATCACAAGGATAGGTGCCGACGATGGTTATGGAATATTTTCAAAAAGTGAAACATTTTCGCGGTCGGATCGGGAAAGCTGGCTGGCACAACTGGCGGGCGCGAGCTCGGGTGGACGGAAAGCCGACAGGAGGTTTTGCTGTCGTATGTCGGCTCGGGCACTGAGATTCCTCCTGGGAGCCAAGGGTGGCCGCAGAGCAAGAATCATCTGTTTCGCTGTATCTTCATCAACAGATAGATTTCACCCTGGTGGTTGGCCTCGTCGTGGCTGGCGTGGGTGATCCAGTACCAGAGGGGCTTTTCGGGGCCGAGGGCCTTGTTCGGTGATGGACTCTCCAGGTCGCGTTTGCCCACCGAACCAATAACCTCCTGCAACCTTGGCAACTGGGCGACGAGGCGTTCGCGGATCTCGCCGCGGCCGGGCCACTGTTTGGTCTCTTTCACCGGCCGGCAGAACTTGCCGAAAGTCTCAGCCCAGCCGACCGGCAATTCGCTCTTGCCGGTGATCGCGGCAATGCCCAGGGCATCCTGCACCCACAGCACGTGCCCGGCGTACCACAGGATGTGGTTTGACAGCCCCGGCGGCGAGTACATCAACTCTGAGTCTTTCACATCGTCGAACAGCCGCAGCGTCTTGGCCCGCACTTCGCCGGCCAACCCCGCCAGCAGCCCCGCGTCTTTGCTCAGATCGATCGACATGGCGGCGTTTCTCCTGGCACCGAAGCCTGCGCTATCCGACAACACACCATGCACATTATAGCCCTGCCGGGAGCCACAGCGTGTCTCTGGTCGCTCTTCGGGTCAGAGAGAAGCACTGTCAGAGTGAGACGCAACGGTCTGCTGCCCAATCTGCCGGTGGGAAGATGATCGACCCCGGCGTTGCATACGGCAGCGCCGGGGAATGCGGAATTGTGAGTGTGGAATTGGGAATGGGCTGTCGTTCGCCGTCGCCCATGAACCTCACCGCCGGCGAACTCCGGAAACAGCGATGATTCGGCACGAAACGCCCGATCTACAACGGCCTTCATGGATACCTGCGGCGATGTTCATGCAACTGGGGGCTTCAGTCCGGCTGAGCGGCGGTGGAAGTGCGGGCTGAACCGGCAGCCCGAGGGGATTCTGCAACCGTCGTTACCGCCGAGAGAAGCGGAAACCCGTCGCTCGCGCACATTCATCGGGCTTTGAGCCATAGCATGTCCGAGATTCATTAGAAGCATCCTGGCGTCTGGCTGGGTTGTCCTCAGTACCTCGCAAGGAAGCCGTCAGGATTGCAGAACAGTCGCGAAAACAACTTGACGGCTGCTACACCTTCGTCTACATTCCCTACATCTGTAGGATAAAGCAGGAGACGAGAGGAGAACTGAGCGAGAAGGGAATGGCGTCCAGGTGGCTGGTCAAATAAACCGTCCTGACACTTTTGTGTCGCATCCTGACACTTTTTTTGTTGAGCAGGCGGTTCTTGCAGTTCTGGGTGTTGCTCACGTGTTTTTCCCGGTCAGGCGGTCAAGGAACGACTCCAGGAGAACCTGAGCGGCGATCGCGTCCTGTCGGTTTTTTTTCTTCTTGCGAGTCAAATCGCGACCGAGCAACCGTCGATCAGCGGCATGGGACGTCAGACGCTCATCGTGCAGATGAACGGTGATCGTTGCGGCGTTTCTTCGTGCCTGACAGGCCTTGCGGATGGCCTCGGCGAGCTGTTTCGAGAGCCGTGCCTGGGGTCCCTCGGTTCCATCCATGTTCAGCGGCAGGCCGATCACGATCCCGCCGGCGTCATATTCCTCGGCCACGTCGATAATCGCGGACGCGTTTTGTTCGAGGCCGGCGCGGGTGTTGATGACACTCAGGGGTGAGACGACGCCGGTGTGCGGATCGCTGATGGCCAGGCCGATTCGCTTGGTGCCCAGATCAACACCCAGATAACGGGTATCCATCGTTCTTCCTTGCAGGAAAGGCTGTCTTGCGTACGAAAGATCATGTTAAGCGGCATGCCGGAGCGATACAAACGTTCGAGTGGGGGGCGCGGCGGCCTGAGTGCGATGATCGGGTCTCCCGCGACTTGCAGGGCGATGATCCTTCGAAGCAAGCGTTTCGCCAAGCCGGACGATGCGGCTTGACGGGGAGACGGGATAGAGGCAGCGGCGACTCGGAGGCAGGCCTGCAAGGGATGGCGCAAACGCTCACGAGAGAGTCCTCGTATTGGCATCGTGGCATCTATTATTCGCAGGATTGCGGCAGGCAACTGCTATGGGGTGGCAAGAACGCGGGCGCTCGTTTCCCATTCCCCGACGGCGGTGCTTGTCAGAAGCTTGACCGGGGATCTCGTCGTGCCTAGATTCCTCGCATGATGACCAAGAGGGAACGCGTGGAAGCGGTGTTGGGGGGGCGGCGTCCGGATTGTCCGCCTGTGAGCTTCTGGCATCATTTCGAGCCGCACGAGATTACCGGGCGGGCGGCCCTCGATGCCCATCTTCGTCACCTGGAAACCTATGATCTCGATTTCCTCAAGGTGATGAATGACCACCATTACCCGCGAGGGGACGTGAACCTGGTTCAGTCGGTGGCGGACTTGCGAAAGATCAAGCCACTGCCGGGCGATGCAGGCCAGTTGGCGGGGCAACTCGACCTTCTGCGGGGCCTCCGCAGGCGGCTGGATGACGATCTGTTTACCTGCGCGACGGTTTTCAGCGCGTGGACGGTGTTGCGAGCCTGGGTGGCGCCGCCGAGTGACAAGCACGGCCCGCCCAAGATCATTGGAGAAGACCAGCGTGACGACGTTCTCACGAAACTCTTACAAGAGGACCGGTCGGCGGTGAAGGCTGCCGTGCGGGCGATCGGCAAGATGCTCGCGGCGTTCGCCCGCGAGTGTGTTGCCGCCGGGGCCATGGGCATCTTCCTGTCCGTGCGCGATGATTGGGTTGACCGCCCGGCCAACGGCGATGGCGTGTATGACGAGATGGTGATGCCTACGGATATGGAGATTCTGGATGCTGTCAAGCACGCGCCGTTCAATGTGCTGCACGTGTGCGGTCGTCCGATGATCTTCGAGCGATTCGCAAACTACCCGGTGGCGGTGATCAACTGGGCGGATCGTGCCGCGGGTCCGAGCATCGCCTATGCGTGTGAGGTGGCCAGGCCTGCCATCGCCGGCGGCGTTGACAACCTCAAGACGCTGCCTCAGGGCAAACCCGAGGATTGTGTAGCCGAGGTTCGCGATGCCCTTCGGCAGGCCGGCGATCGCCCGATTCTCATCACTCCCGGATGTACATACGACCCCAAGGCCGTGCCCGCGGAGAATCTCAAGGCTGTAGTGTCGGCAGCCCGCAGTGGGTGACGGCGGGGCTTACTTGTTCCGACTTCCTGTAAAACGGGAGCACGAGCGACACTCCAGCCAGTGAAGACCGGCACCATTCGCGGTGGCTTTGGGGCCAGCACCACCTATAACCTTGTCCACGGCAGCGACTCGCCGGAGTGGGCGGCCGTTGGGATCTCGTTGTGTTTCAACGATGCGGAGATCCTGGACTACGTCACGCCCGAGGCCGGATGGGTGGCCGAGTCGGACGAAGGCTGAAGGCCGAAGGACCGGGGATGCAGGCAAAGGCTCGCCCCAGGCGACTCGCCGTGGCGAGACGAAGGATGAAGGCGGAGGGATGAAGGCAGTCTTCGACAAGCTCAGGCCGGGGCAGGATGAGGCATGAATTGAGACCCCGCGGAAGACGGTTGCTCTGTGATTTCGCGCCGACCTTCGTCTTGTGGCCTTCTCACCGAACCCCGAACCCCGAAGGCTGCTTGCCCTGCGAAGCTCAAGGAGCGAAGCAGGGAACCCTGACCCCTTGCCTACTGCGGCAGCACCTGCACGACGAACACGCTGGTCATTCGATCGATAGGTGTCACCCCCGCGATGATCGCCTTTCCCAGCGGTGTGACGACTGTGGTCTCCAATTTGCATAGCTCCCGTCTCTCGTACACCTTGTAGCCGTTCTTCTCAGGCTCGAGATAGGGGGCATACTCGGCCACCCTGGCCTGAAGCTCGACGCAGGGCTGCGAAGCGGTCTCATTGACGAACTGGCCTTCGAGCTCCAGGTCGCACCGGTTTGCCAACAGCGGACTGGCTTTCATGATGAAGCGTCGGCCGGGCGTGGCTTCGACCACGTTCTGGGTTGCCAGCCGCAGCCCGGTCACGCCGATTCGCTGCAAATCCTCCACCAACGGCAGCAGATCAGCCGGCGTCGGGCTTGACTTGTCCTCGGGCAGACCGCTGACCAGCCAGAGGAATCGGATTCGCAACCCCACGGCCGGTGCATGGCCGGGCTCGGTCTGTCTGTCGATCTGTTTGATGATGCTCTCAACAGCGGCCATGTTCTTGGGTCTGGCCGTGACGATGATTGAGCGGATGTCGGGAACCGGCACGACGGAACTGCCGTCGCCGGCGGCCGCTCTCAGGGCGTCAAGCAGGGCCGGGTTGGGCCGTGCGAACTCCAGAGGGAAGAGCTTTGTGATCGGCTCGTTTGTCGGCGGTGCGGGGGGAGGTGCCGAGGGTGGGGCATCCAGTTCGGCGACCAGGGAGCGAGCCGTTTCGATTGCCTTGGGGGTTCCTGTGACGAGCAATGAATTGGCCGCCGCCCACGAAATGCACTCGCGTAGTCCGGGTACCGCTCGTTGGAGAATAGGGGCAAGCTCGGCCGCCTTGGCATGCCTGAGCGGAAAAATGATCGTCCTCATCTCCTGGGATTGGTCGGGAGCCGCATCCAGTTTTTGGAGCAACTGCTCGATGGCGGCCATGGCCTTCTCTTTGGCCCGCACGACGACGCCGTTGCTGCTGCCGGCGGTGACCCGCGTTGTGGGATCGCTGAATGCGGTGGTGATGGCGTTGATCACTGTCTTGGGATCGATGTGCTTCAGGCTGAATACCCGCACGACAAGCGGCTCCTCGGCAGCCGGAGCGGTCGCCGCCGGCCGGCTGGCAGTCGCTTGGGTAAGCGGCGGCTTGAGAGAACTCGTGTCGAACCGGGCGATGAGATCGCGAATGAGAGGCAGGTCTTTCTCGTCCGCCCTGAGGGCATCGACGTGCGTCGTTTGCAGCGGGATGGTCAACGAATCCGGCTGCGTTGCCGGAGGTGCGGCCACGGTTTTCGGTTGCCCGTCCGCTGCTTGTGACGAGGGGGCTGCCGCCGTCACGGCCGAGGAGGCTAAGAACAGGATGGCCGTCGAAGCGAACCTTCTCAAGCACGCCAGGCTATGATACACAGGCAAGTAGAATGCATTCATGTCGTTTCGCCTCCCGATTTCGACGGGCGGCCGTGGAGTCTGCGCCACCTTGGGGAATATACTCGTGACGGCCGTTGGAGATTGCACCCTTTCCCGAACGCCTTTCCCGACTCGCACCCACTTCGAGCGATCCGGTTTCGGACCAAAGGCGACATTATAGCAGACTTACGCCTCTGTGTGAGGTCTCCGGCAGCAACGTTGATGTCCGAGCGTCCGTATTGACCCGCGCTGCTCTTCCGGTGGAGGGCCTCCGGCTGCGTGACCGGAGGCTATGGGATTAACAGGGAGTCGGTACTCACGGCCGGGTCCGACAGCGCGGTCTGGTAGTTGGCTGGTGTTCCCCGGCCGGGCAGCAGATACACATGCGTCTCAAGTGGGTCCTGGACGGTCCCGCCGACCTGGGGTGGACTCGTTGGCGTCCAGATCAGATCTTCATCAGCCCCGCAAAGCGGATGCCTGCACCATTTAACGTTGCCGCCAAGAAAGGCGACATTCTGCCCCGCGAGGTTGTGGTTGCGAGAGCTGAGACTCCGATCTCGTTTTCGCAATGCGGCCAGCCATTCACCGGCGTCCACGCTGCCGTTGCCGTCGAGGTCGCCAGGGGCGGGCAGGCCGGTGCCCTGGGCGGTCGGATCAAAGTTGTATCGTGAGGCCTGCGGACCGGCTGGGTTGGGGTGCAACATTTCGATTCGGTTCGAGAAGGGATTGCGATCTGCCGCAAGGGCCTTGCGAGGGTCTTGCGAGCTGGTCATCCTGACCCCGTAGGTTTGCCCGATTCCTCGCTCATTGACCGTCGCCACGCGCGTCATCTGGAGGGAGTAGCTGATCTCGGCCAATTCGGTGCCGGCGTTGACGATGGCCGTGGGCGAGCCGTCGAAATCATACCACTTGCCCTCGGCGCCGACCGGTGGCTTGGGTTTTGCGAAGTACTTGAGGTTGGCATCGTTGACGATCGGACTGGGATTGGTACCGGACGAGAAGTGGCCGAGCTTGCGATTGCCCGTCGGACAAATGAGCTGCCGCGGTTGCAGGTACGCCTTTGGGCCGCCCAGGAGAAGCCGATAGTAGGCACGATAATTGCTCTGGTTATCCAATGCCGCCGGGCCGTCGGCGTCCATCCAGCCGTCGGGCAGGCCTCGAAGGCTTCCGATGGCGGTATTGCTGGTCATGCTCAGGGCGACCGTCGAGGGCTGCCAGGCGGTCGGGAATCCCTGTTGGTTGCTCTCGCTGTACATGATGCAGGCTTGGGCGATGGACCGGAGATTCACGCCGCAAGACACTCTCCGAGCAAGCTCGCGAACGTTGGCCAGTGACGGTAGCAGGATGCTGATCAGCATGGCGATGATGGCGATTACCACCAGCAATTCAATCAGCGTGAAAGCCTCACGCTGGAGCGTATTGGCTTGCCGGTTCCTCATGATATGCCTCCTTTCCAGAAAAGCGCGCACCAGTTCCCCGAACAATCGTCGGCATACGTGCCGCGCGGACTGCTTTCGCACTCGGTTCAGCGGCCGGTCGAACCGCCGGTCCGGCGAATCGACATTCCAGGCCACTTCTCTTCGTTGTTTTCTGCCATAAAAACGCTGGCATTTGGCGTGCCATCGATGAGGCCCCGTAAACCGGCAGCCCAGTCGTCGGCTGGGCGAGGGGCAGTCGCACGAAGTGGTCGAAATGAACCATGTCGTGGTCCAAATCAACCAGCGTCATCCTGGGTTGAGTGGTGCGAGGGCGCCGGGTCCTGGCGGGCGGCCATCAGAAAGAGCTTGCTCACGGGCGGAGGTTGCCGACGCAGTTAATCCTGCTGAATCCACTTCTCGTAAGTGACGGGTCCGCCGAAGACCGCGACCCGGTTCTCGTAAGGCGTTCCGGAGGTGATTGCGTGGATGAAGCCGGACATATCGCCGACCAGTACCGTATGAAGGATCTTGTTCTGTGGGTTCTCGACGAGAACGATGTCAATCTGGCCATCGAGCCCACGGTAACGCTTGCTCATTGCCAGAGCGGAGGCGTGCCCGGACGGGGCGATGGCGGGAAACGCACCCGTGGGCAGCGTTTCCAGCAGAGGCTTTTCGGACAGAGCGATCTCTTTGCGCAACCGGGCGATCATCTCTGTTGTTCGGCGGTACGTGCCACCGGTCGGGCTCACCACGCGTTTGCCGTCGAGCATGATGTTCCGGTCATCGTAGGCGATCACGATCAGGTGGTTTCGTGGCGACGCCTTGAGCCATGCAATAAGCTTGTCGCCGTGGTGCTGGTCGTCGCTGTAGGCGTAGTTGCTATCGAGAAACGCGATGCGGTCGATGCGATCGGAGATTTGATCGACGCCGTTGAGGTAGCCGAAGATGAAGCTGCCGCCGCCGCTGTGGCCGGTCAGCGTGATGCTTGTTTGCATGCCCTCGAACCGGCCGGCGATCGAGTCGATGACTTGGGCGATGATCCGGCTGCTGTCGGCATGCTTGGATCGCCACGCCGGCCAGCTCTTGCCGTCAGCCTCGACGTAGGCGGTGACCAGGTTCTCATCACGGATGACCTCGCGCATCCGCCGGGTCTGGGCACCAATATGCTGGATGCCGTAATGCCAATCGACGCCGGATGTCACGCGCTTGCCGATGGTCTGGTCGGTTGTGTTTCCGTTGGGCAGGGCATAGACGATGATTTGCGTCGGCTTGGGCCGATCGAATTGGGCTGCCGGGGGAGCCACGACACGGACTTGAACGCCCGGCTCAAGACGATACGTCAAGACCCCCTCACCGAAGTGCCGGTCAGCCCTGAAGCCGGCGGATGCATTGTGAGGTCGAGTCAGGGGACTCTGAACATCTAACGAGGTCGGGTTCGGTAAGCTCCCCCTTTGGGGGGGCTCGGCAATGGCGGGCATTGCCGACGCAGCCGCAAGGATGCCCAGGAGTGTCGTTCCGACCCGCATGATCCAGTCGGTCCGCTCGTCGCGCTGTGTCATGTCCGCACGCTAACCCTGTTCCCCGCAGGAGTCAAAACCGCCCATCACCCTCCCGAGAAATCCGTGATCCCCGACCGTCGGGGTCAGCGGTTCAGGGCCAGTTTCGGGTTCCTCGGTCACGATTTAGAGCCTTGCGGCGGGATATCTGTGCGGTTTGCGCGCATGTTTCTGGATCACAGAGCACTTGGGTTGCGGCCCGCAAAAAGGCGGTCCGCCTTAGGGAAAACACCTGATATGCCCAAAACGTTCGCCATATCCGCACTGCAAGACCCCAAAAAAACGGGACTTCAGGCTTTCTTGGCAGGTCCTGCCGATGGTACCATAGAGTATCAGCAGGGTCAGCCTGCTATAATGTGTCGCGCAAATGTCTGGTTTCGATCTTCGTGCCCTTCCGGGCAGTGTGTGATTCTATTCTTGGAGGTATGAGGCCCCTGGCCGAGAAGGTTGGGCGTTGAATCGTCCGGCCGCTGCTGCGCTCGTTCGTCTTTGGTCGGTCGTCACATGACCCATCTTCCTCGGTCCCGTCGGGGAGGTTCGCAGATGGCGTAGGATGGCACCAACATCCGCTTGAATGCTGGCCGATCGATTGGCACTTGGCATCGGCTTGTCCTGAAGCAGCGTGCGACCGGGGTGCGTGCCCCGACAAAACCGGAGAGTGCGGAATGAGGTTTCTTGTTGAAGAAGTCACATAAGGAGGACTAGGAGATGCTTCAGAAGAATCAAAGGCGGACCGCCTTTTTGCGGGCCGCAACCCAAGTGCTCTGCGATCCAGAAACATGCGCGCAAAACGCGCACCAGTCCCGACGGAAGGGACTAAAGGCTCTTGCGGCAATCGCTGCCGTGGCCGCCTTTGGTTTGTCGATCCAGGCGGCGTACGGAGCCAATGAGATCAGGTATTCTTACTACGGAGGCGGTCAGCAGATCTGGATACCCGCTGCGAGAACCGCCGCGGTCAGCGCCAACTACGGACAGGCAGCCAATTACGTCGAGGATCTGTCGGCCAACGATCCGATCAGCGGCCATGCTTACTTCTTTCCGCCGACCGGACTGCCCGCGGACGCTTGGCGCGTTTCCTGTCCGAGTCCGCCCGGCACCTGCGTGGACAACCAGGCTCAGGCCGACGCATGGGTGCAGTACGAGATCTTTCCCGCCGATGTGCCGGGAGATATCAGTCTCAGTGGCAAGTGGTACTTCTGGACCCGAACGCAGCAGCTTTATGCCGAAAGCGATGTGGAATCGAACCAGGACTCTGACTGGCTGGTGGTCAACGGCAACCCGCCTGGTTTCGGTGGAAGCAACGACAAGGGCGACATCGACATTACCGACCATGTTCCTACGGATGCGGAGTGGTACACGGCCGTGACCAAAGGAGCGGCAAATGAACCACAACGAGAGTACGACCGAATCTGTAACGATGTCCGGTTTGTCGAATGGCCTCCCGGAATCAATCCGAAGCTGGACGGCCGGCGGCCCAACTGGGTCTGGATCGGTAACATCATCGCCAACGGCAACTATCGACTGAACAAGAACTTCAAACTCATCAACGGCAGAATCACGTTTCGTATTTACGAGGCCGAGGCGTCCCCCTGGAATGCCTGTATCGATGTTATCTGCTGGTCGACGATCGAATCGTACATCCCCACGGACGAGGACTTCAACCAAGCTCTGATTCTGGGGCAGTGTCCGGTGCAGCATACGACGTCCGGAAGCGAGCCGGCATCGCACGACAACGCAAGCAATACGACGATGACGATTACCGGGACGGATCTTCACCTGGTCAGCAGCGTCAAGCTGGTGCCGACCGGCGGCGGCGCCGAACTCGTGGGCACCAACCTGGTCGCCGGTGCGGGGAACACCACGTTGACCGTCCAGTTCCCGACCCAGGGTGCGCAATGGGGCACTTACGACGTGGTGACCCTACAGCCCAATTGCGCGACGAAGACTCTACCCGGCGCCTTCCAGCTCACCTGTGCCACCGCGACCGTGTTCAACAGCATTGAGCCGAGCACAGTCTCCAATCCGCAGTATCCGCTCCAATTCCGCATCAGGGGGGCAAATGTAACCCTGTTGACAAGTGTGAAGCTTGTCTACGCCAATGAAGATGATCCCAACAATCCCAACATTCCAGGAACCATGTTGACGCCCGACGGAGACGACCTGCTTGCGACCTTCAACCTGTCCTGCTTCAACGGCGAAGGGGGACCGGCCGGGCCTTATCATCTGGAGGGAACTCGCAGTTCTGACTGCTCCAATCCGGCCAGGCTGAGCAACGCGCTCTGGGTGGTCAAACCACCAACCGGTTTTGCCTGCGTCTGGCAACCGTGGGCAGCCCCCTGGAGTAGTCTCAACAAAGGGCCTGATCTTGATCCGGATCCCGTTGGTGAGGCGTACAATCCCACGAATTGGGATTACTCTTTCAGCCAGAACACCAATCTGGGAATGGTGAAGGATACGCCCGACGGAAGTCCCACGGCCTTCCACTTCTTCTGGGATTCACAGCCGCCGGACACGGGCACTCAAGCCGGAAGCGGCGGTATCTACCAGGAGATCTCAGTTACGCCGGGGGTGCCGATCGAGTACTCGTTCTGGTGGAAGGGGCAGGCGACGTACCAGGCGAACGACAACATCTGGTACGAGCTCCTGCTGCTGGACGGGCCCTTCAACCTCTATTACGCCGACGGTTATCAGGAACACACGCGGCAACAGAACAATCCGTACATGGTTCGCAAGAAGGTGGGAATGGACAGTAATCCTTTCGGCTGGGAGCAGATCACCGATCAGACGCCGCCTGATCAAGGTAATTACGGCCCACGCCCGCAAACCATTACGCCGGTGAACGATGTTGTGACCGTGGTATTCAAATGCGGCCGTGTTCCGCCGGGACGGCTGGAGTTCTTCGTCGACAAGGTCGAGGTGCGTCAGAGCGGCGGTCCGAATCTTGTCTCAAACGCGAATTTCGAGACGGGCTCTCAGGTGTATTCGTGCGAAAACGAGTGGGTGTTTAAGGATGCCTGTGAGTCCGACTATTGGCGGCGGTCTCCGTTGACGCCGACAGTGTGTCCGAACCCGTTCGCCGACTTTGACAACGACGCGGACGTCGACCAGGCCGACTTTGCGAGCTTCCAGATATGTTACACGGGACCGACCCGGCCGCTTGTGGCAAACGAATGCCGTTGTTTCGATAACAACAACGATAACTACATCGATCAGATCGACGTGATCGCCTTTGAACGGTGCGCGAGCGGGCCGGGCGTTCCTGCCGACCCGACATGCGATGATTATTGACCCCAGGGGGATTCGAACCCCCGTTGCCGGCTTGAAAAGCCGGTGTCCTAGGCCACTAGACGATGGGGCCGGTAGACTACCGATCGCATCAGTATAGTTAAGGCCGCGCGGCTGGGCAAATCGCGACGACCAGGGTGTGGAGTTTGCCGCTCTTGCCTGCTCGTCGCCCCAGGGTTTTACGGCGATCCTTGCGTGTGAAAGGGGCCGGGACCGAGATGCCTTGGCGATAACGGCCACCGCAGTTGGCTGCTGTGGGTGGCTGAGACTGCTGCGCTGAGCAAGAGGAAGGTCGGCGTGCTCAGTTGCCCCGCTTGAAACCGACGAGGCGATGCTTTGTCCAGTCAATTGCGAATTTCTTGCCGCTGGTATCGGTGTATTCACCGGTGCCCTTGGCGGCAAAGTCGTTTTCGACCATCCGGCCGGCATTGTCTTCATCGCAAATGTACGTCTGGTTGGTTCTGTTTTCCGTGTTGAATACCTTGAGTTCGCAAGCCATTGTCAGCCCTCTGTTTAGGAGTGCCTCCCGATGCGGTGCGGAGCCGTTTCCGACGGTTACCGGAGCGGCACAATGCCGCTGCCGCATTGGTTTCAGGACGCACGGTCATCGATCTCCCACTCGGCCTTTGCGATCTGTGGACCGGTGCGGAGCGGACATTCTACCCATTCACGGCGGGTCGGACAATCCGCTCATCTGGTCCCAGCCGATCGAGAAGCCTTGTGGCCGATCCGAACGCCCGGCAGAGGAATCGGCGTCGGTTCTCGTCAACCGGCTCGATGCTGATCTCCAGGCGACTGGACGGGAGAACACCCTGAACGCGGTCGGCCCACTCGATCAAAACCGCGCCAAGCGAAAGCATCTCATCGAAACCCAGCGACTCAAGATCGCCTCCGCCGCGGAGACGATAGGCATCGATGTGGTAGATTCGCGGGGCGGGTGAAAGACCGGTCTCGTACTCGTTGACGATCACAAACGTGGGGCTGTTCACCTGGCGCGAGTCAGCCACGCCCGCGCCGGCGGCGATGCCCTTGACCAGCGTCGTCTTGCCGGAGCCCAGCGGGCCGATAAGGGCGACGAGGTCTCCTGCCTGGAGGGCCGAACCGAGTCGCCGGCCAAGCCGGCGGGTTGCTTCGACATCGGCGATGTTGATCGTCCGCTGATTCATCGGAAGTGCTCATATCCCCGTGGTTCGATGTAGCTGAATCGTCCCAGGCGATCGCACAGGCATATCGTGGGCCGGCCTTCCTGTGACGGCCTGGTCAGTCGGCCGATTCGCGTCAGGCCCAGTTCCTCGGCCCGCAGGCCCTCGCCGCCGGCGACGAGGAGCTCAAAATCTTCGCCGTCATTAAGAGCGTGGTCCATCGCGCTGATGCCGTCTTCTTGTGACATGGCCCGAGCGGCCGGGCTGATGACTTCTTCCATTGCCTCGGTGGACAGTTCCGCGTCGCATCGGGACGCCGCGCACATCCGATGCAGATCCATAGACAGCCCATCGGAGAGATCCATCATCGCGTGAAGCTCGGGGTCCAGCACAAGTCGGCTGGCGAGTTCCAGTCGCGGTGTGAAGGTCAGGTGCTTGCCGGCGGCGCTTCCGCCGAGCGGGCCGCTGACATAGATGCCGTCGCCGACACGGCCGTCGCATCGGCGTATCGGCCCGCGCGGCGACATCGGCTCGGCCAGCATAGCTACATCAATGGCGAGCTTGCCCGGCCAACTGGTTGTGTCGCCTCCGACGATGGCACAATCGAATTCTCCCGCGATGCACGCCATGCCCTCGTACAGCCTTTTCACATCGTCCATCGACATGCCGTCGTGCAGTGCGAGGCTGACGGTGGCGGCGCGCGGGCGGCAAGCCATGGCCGCACAGTCGCTCAGCGAGCAGGCGATCGCTTTTCTCCCGATCAGTTCGTAGATGTGCCGGCGGGTGTCGAAATGGACGCCGTCCAGCAGCATGTCGGTGGTGATCTGAAGGAGGCTTCCCTCCAGGCGCAGGCAGGCCATGTCGTCGCCGATGCCAATGGGGACCCGCGCGGGGTTGGCTGGGAATCGCCGCCGCAGCCAGTCGATCAGTGCATTTTCGCCCCTGGACATGGCATCAAGCTTACACATCAGACTTTTTTCGGGAAAGGGAGGATAGAGGCCCTCGGCGGCTTTCGTCGTCCGGATTACACTATCGGGCCAGGGTCGCCACGGCGGGCCCGGACGGATCTTCGAAAGGGGGCTTGGTCATGGAGGCTTGTCCCCTCTTGCCGGGTGCCGCCGTGTCCTGCCCGCTACTGTGGCGATTGGCGGAGCGGTATTGGCGGAGCACGGTTAATCCTCGGCTTGAAAGTCCGACTCGGCCATGGGAAGGGAGTACAGATAGATCACCAGAGCCGCCGGAAAGCACAGGGCGGCGACCACGGCCCAGCCGAGGAACCAGATCTGCCAGAGTGATGTCAAGGTATGCCGCTGGCCGCCCAAGTAGACAAACGCCCCACTCAGTTTGAAGAGCAGGGTAATCAGCGACCCCAAGAGCATCAGGAAGCCGATCACCCTGCATTGGGTCCCGCGAATACTCTTGCCGAAAGGAACCGGCAGCACCGCTGCAAAGAGGGCCTGTGCGGCGAACATGGCGAGCTGAAGCAGTATCGCCCAGCTCAGCGCGGATGCCAGCGGAAGCAGGCCCATCGTGATGAGCGGGTTGCCTCCCGAGTTCATTGAGGCCTGCAGCCCGTAAACCTCGCCGATGACGCCACCGACAAGCAGCGGCGACCAGTACTGCCACTTGGTCATGAATCCGGCTCCCGGTTACCGTTGATACCCCGATTAAAGCATCAGACGCTACGGGATGCAAGCCACGCCGCGGCGCCCCGAAGAACAGGGGGCTCCACCTCGCAGCGATGTGTGTCGCGTAGCGGGGATTCTTCGGTCGCTCATCTATCAGTGAAACAACCCTTTATCGATCCTATAACTTCCTTTGCCATGACTTCTCCGCCCATGGCTTGTCATATTGTCATGGGCGGCGGAGGGCGGGTTGGTTTGGCGCTGGGGGAGTGGTCGGGCTTGCGGCTACCGTACCTGCCGGTGGAGGATCGCCATCGTCATGGGCGTCGAATGCGGAAAGGATTCCGCGGGGGATTCGGCCCGGAAAGGATTCCGGGCCGAGCGAGCGAGGGTGCGGCCCGGAAAGGATTCCGGGCCGAGCGAGCGAGGGTGCGGCCCGGAAAGGATTC
>ERZ795050.71-NODE-71-length-141944-cov-6.696537_pt1 | contig 141944 bp, 128 predicted proteins | sample MGYA00375134_ERZ795050 | MGnify/ENA primary metagenome ERZ795050 (study PRJEB30179, sample SAMN05720221) | activated sludge metagenome | isolation source: Anaerobic digester | place: Japan | collected 2015-05-26 ... | reverse complement strand
ATATTATAAGGTCCTTTACCATCTAATGTTTTGCCAAGTGGGTCGATAACTCTTCCTAATAATTCCATACCAACAGGTATTGATGCTAATCTTCCAGTTCTTTTAACTTCATCACCTTCTTTAACAAGATTGCTATCACCAAATAACACACAACCTACATTATCTTCCTCTAAGTTCAATACCATTCCAAATACGCCATTTGGAAATTCAACTAACTCACTAGCCATTACTTTTGATAGACCGTAAACCCTTGCTATACCATCACCTACTTGTAATACTTTACCCCTTTCGTATATATGAACTTCGCTTTCAAAACCAGCAAGTTGTTTCCTTAATATAGATGAAATTTCATCAGGTCTTATTCCTACCATATTTACCTCAATTTACTGAGTTTTAATTAATTGAAATATTAAATTAATAAATTCTTGTTATTTTGTCAAATTTATTTTATATTATTTTCAAAATTATTCAAATTTTTTCTTTCAAAGTACATTCGAGTATTTATATGTTTTCATTTTTCAAAAAATTAAAGGATAAAACTATTAACTTATTTAAAAAACCCATAATTCAAAAAGTTATAGAAACTATTAACAAAAAATATTCGCATATCGGAACAATTACAAGTTTAAATATTTATAAAAATAAACAAACTATTGAAGCTTATGTCAACCTTAATGGTGAACATCAAAATACATTGGTTGAAATAAAATATACAATTCTCTCAACTAATACTTATTTTGACGAAATAGTATATCTTCAAATTAAAAATATTTATACTTCAAAACCCTGGCTTAATTCTTTAATTCAAACACTTGTAAAAGAAGCAAATTACCAGTTACCTAAATTTGAAATTCCTCCTATTTCAAAATCATTATTTGTAGATTAAAATTATTACCAAAAGATAAATTATTGGCAACGAATAAATTATTCTTTTGACATTATCTAACTTAACTAAGTTTTTATTAAATATTACCAACATTACCGGGACAAAATAAACTGCTCCTCTTAAGCCCATTGATAAATATGTAAATTTCAAAATGCTTGTATCAGGATTAAATATTAAAATTACAATAGTTGAAAGCAATATCATTACAATCATTATTCTAATTTTTGCTAATTCACTAAGATATTTGATGTTTTTTTCCTTGATAAAATCTACATATATATTTGTTGCTAAACTTAATATTAAACCACTACAGGACCCTAATATGATAATAACCAGCCCTGCAAAAAATACTCCAGTTAACCAAATAGGAAAAGTTTTCAGCAAAAATAATGGCATAATACTTAAAGATGATATAATATCAGGGAAATAGGCTCGCATATATAACCCTATAAATACACTTAAAACACCTATAATAGGTATTATCATACCACTTCGATATGAACCATATCTTGCAGATCGAAGGCTATCAGCACTAAATATTGCTTGCATATAAACTTGAGAAGAAAGTATTCCAACTACAGAAGATACAAAATCAAATACAATTTCGTTTTTACTATAAATATTACCAATAAAAAATTTTCCAAAATTTGGAATTCTAAAAACTAAATCTGCAAAATAATTACTTCTAATAAAAATATACACAAATGATGTTAGCAATATCGTATAGATCAAAATAATTTTAATTTTACCGATCAAGTCACTACTTAATATACCACCAAAAATTACAAATATAATAACCATCAATAAAGTAATCAAATATGTATAAAAGAAATTAAAATGGAAAATCGATAATACAACTGCCATAATTGATAATATCTGTGCAACAAGTTGAACAATCATCGCAATTATGGAAAAAAAACTACTATATTTTTGGAAATGTATTCCAAAATAATCTCCCAAAAATTCCGAAAGTGTTACACTGTTTGATCTTCTTAGTGGGATTGCAAAAAATCTGCCTAATATAAAACATGCTATACCCGCTGCAACTGTATAAATTGCTCCAACTATTCCATATTTATAAGCAAGTTGGGCCGTTCCAATAGTTGATGCCCCACCTATTATAGTCCCTAATATTACATTGGAAACTTGTGAAGTATTTAAACTTTTACCTGCGGTTAAAAATTCATCTTCTGTTTTAACTTTTTCGGTTTTTTTAACAAGAAAAAATATTATCAAAACTAATGTCGTTATAAATGAAAATAAAAGCATTGTATTTTTGCTAAAATTTTTTTAACTTAATTTTCAAATTTAATTATTTTTATGCATAATTTCCTTAAATATATTATAATTTTTATAATCTCTTTACTTTTAGTATCTTGTTCAAATTCTTTGCTTATTACTCCTATTGAAAAAGATAAGCACCACATTGGTATTAATTTTGGTGGACCAATTGTAAAAGTAAAAAAAGTAAATTTACCAATTCCTTTATCATCTGTATCACACTTTTATGGAATAGATACTAATTTAACTTTAGTAAATAACCTACAAATCATTTCCGCAATATTCAGAACTTTCCATTATGAAAGTGGGCTTCTTTTTAATATTTATGATAATTATTCTAGCCCAATTAAAATATCTTTAATGCCATATTTTTCTCTAATGACAAATTTTAATTTACCAGATACTAAAATATATCCAGCATGCAATATAAATTTTTATCATTCTTTCGATAAATATATTCTTTATACTGGCACTAATTTTACTTTTGAATTATCAAAGACTAAAGCATTTAATCAAAAAGTTGAAAACCATATTTTAATTGCACCTTACTTTGGAACAATATATCAAACAAATGATTTTACATATTCACTTGAATTGAAATACCTTTTACCAAATATCAGCAATAAAGATATTGTTGTTGATTATCTTTCTTTTGGCTCAAAAGGTGCAATTGGAATATATTTTTCGTTTGGGATAAAACTATGAAAAAATTATTCTTTGTAACATATTTGTTAATTCCATTTATATTTACTTCCTGCACACTTGATAATTTTCTATTTAACCCAAACACTACCGAAATATCAGAATATAAATTCGATAATTACCGTGGCGAAGTAGATTTTATCTTAGATTCAACATATACAATTCCACAAAATAAAATACATCTTTTTACATTAAATTCAGCAGGTAATACGATATACGCTATATATATAGGTGACTTAAATACAATAGTTAAAGATACAGTTATTATGTATTGCCATGGAAATAAAGATCACATGGATTTTTATTGGCAAAGAGCTAAATTACTTGCAAATGTTGGCGGTAAAAATAGATACGGCGTAATGATGATAGATTACCGTGGCTACGGTCTTTCATCCGGCAAGCCCACAGAAAATGGATTATATGAAGATGTTGATGCTGCTCTTTTATGGTTAAAAAATAAAGGACTAACTAACGAAAGATTAATTATTTATGGCTTTAGCATGGGAACTGCACCTGCAACAGAACTTACAGCTAAACCACGCTCCCTTATTCCTTCAAAAATTATACTTGAAGCTCCTTTTGCGTCTGCACAAGTTATGGTTCAAGATGCAACAAAATTAGCTATTCCTGGTAAATTTGTAACTAATTTAAAAATTGATAATGCTGCAGAAATAAAAAAAGTAACTCAACCATTTCTTTGGCTACACGGAACTAATGACGACTTTCTTTCAATAAAAACTCATGGAGAAATTGTATTCAAAAACTATCCTAACCCAAATACAAAATATTCTATCAGAGTTAGTGGCGCCAATCACTCAAATGTTCCATTAATTATAGGATTTAATAAATATTGCGAAATTATCAATAATTTTATCAATAATAAGCCTATTATATATCCTTAATCAATTTTTGTATCTATAAATGGAATATAATTTTCCTCTAAAATACTGAAATACTTATGGATTTTTGAAATATCTTTCTGTTTTTCTTTAGATATGTAAAAATCAATTTGTGAAATGTTTGAATTAGGCTTATTTAAATTATCAATTTTGTGGAAAAGATTTTTTACTGTTCCTAAATTTCCATCAATAATTTTGATATGAGAAGGAAGAACCTCTTTAAATATTTTATAAAAATATGGAAAGTGTGTACACCCCAGAACAAGAGTACCAATTTCTTGTAAATTAAACTTTGAAAGTTCGTGAATTAAATATTTGCTCACAATCGAAAAGTCAAAATTTTCTTCTTCAGCAAATTCTACTAATTTTGGTAATGGTAAAACTTCAACAATACCACCTGGGTCAACTTTGTGTACTAAATTATTAAATTTTTCTTCTTTTAATGTTAGTGGTGTAGCTGTCACCAATACTTTTAACGAAGGTTCAACAATTTCAACTGCTGGTTTAACAGCAGGCTCCATACCAATAATTGGTATAGAATATTTATTTCTAATATCATTAATTGCAACTGCAGTTGCAGTATTGCAAGCAACAACCAGAGCATCTATATTCAAATTATACAAATAATCAACGACATCAATGACAATATCTTTAACTTGCTGTTTTAGTTTTATACCATAAGGAGCATTTTTTGTATCTGAGAAATAAATATAATGATAATTAGGTCTCAGTTTATAAGCCAGATAAAATACGGTCAACCCTCCAATTCCTGAATCATAAATAGCAATTCGCATCAAAATTACCTAAAAAAATTTATTTTATAATAAGATGACTTAATGGTATCTTTGTGTTCCTCATCGAGTGCACTTTGTTAGGATATTCAAGTTCTACACTTTCATTAACATATTTTTCAAATTCATCACGGAATCTTTGTATCATAAATTTTACAGGCCAAGCAGCAGCATCTCCTAAGGCACAAATAGTTCTACCTTCGATATTTTGAGCAATATCAACAAGTAAGTTTAAATCCTTAGATGTAGCTTTTCTGTTTGCAACTCTTTTGAGTACCTTTTCAAGCCAGCCTGTACCTTCTCTACAAGGTGTACATTGTCCACAACTTTCGTGGTGATAAAAATGCGTAATTCTTAATAAAACTTTAGAAAGGTCTGTATCTTCATCCATAACCATAACACCACCAGTACCAATAGCAGAACCAGCTTTTTTCAAAGATTCTGCATCCATCTTAACGCCTTCTAATTGATCTCCTCTGAGTGGTGGCATTGAACTACCACCAGGAATTACACATTTTATTTTTTTATTATTAGGAACACCATCACATAATTTATAAATTATATCTGTCAAAAGAGTGCCGGTAGGTACTTCATATACCCCAGGCCTGTTTACATGCCCACTGACACCAATCAATAATGTGCCCGGATGAGTTGGTTCACCTATTTTAGCAAACCACTCAGCCCCATTCTTTATAATAGCAGGAACATTTGTTATTGTTTCAACATTATTAATTGTTGTTGGATTACCCCATAACCCATTTTGTGCAGGGAAAGGCGGCTTAACTCTTGGATATCCTCTTTTTCCTTCGATAGAATTCATTTGTGCAGACTCTTCCCCGCAGATATACGCACCAGCACCCTTATGTATATATATATTACAATAAAAATCTGTACCAAAAGTTTCTTTCATCTTTTCGCCAACATATCCTCTTTCGTAAGCATCATCTAATGCTTTTTGAACCATTTGTATCCAATTATGATACTCGCCTCTTATGTAAATATAAGCAGTATTTGCTCGTATTGCATAACAAGCGATTAAAATTCCTTCAATCATCTGATGTGGATTATATTCAAATATCTGCCTATCCTTAAATGAACCGGGCTCACTTTCATCACCATTAACGCATAAATAATGTGGTTTATTATCATTCTTTGGCATAAAAGACCATTTTAACCCTGTAGGGAAACATGCACCACCACGCCCTCTTAAACCAGATTTTTTTACTTCTTCTATAACATCATCTGGAGACATAGCTAAAGCTTTTTTAATAGCTTGATAACCATCATTTTTTATATAAACATCTATTTTATGTAAATCTTTTATTTTTGGCAATACAATATTTAATTCCATAATTATCTCATCCTTTTTTTCTAAGATCATTAATAAGATTTCTTAATTTTTCTGGAGTAAGATTTTCATAATAATCATAATTAGCTGATATCATTGGGGCTCCGCCACATGCTCCCATACATTCAACTTCTTCAATAGAAAATAATCCATCCGATGTTACTTCGCTTTCTTCAATACCTAATTCATCTTTTAATTGTTTAAGCAATTCCATTCCGCCCTTAAGCATACAAGAAACATTTGTACACACTTGTAAATGATATTTCCCAACTGGTTTTTTGTGATACATTGTATAAAATGTTGCAACACCATAAACATCAGATACTGGCATCTCTAAAATTTTTGCAATCTCTTCCATTACTTCATTTGTAATATATCCGTTTTGCTCTTGTGCTACATACAAAGCATCCATAACAGCAGCTTTTTTTTCTGGATATTTTGAAATTGATTTTTCTATTCTTTTTATATTATCTTCTGTAAATTTGAATTCCATTTTTATTCCCTTTTATTTATCTGCCTCTCCCATAACAGGATCTATACTACCAATAATAGCAACAACATCGGAAACTAAACACCCTTTTACCAATTTAGGTAAAGCTTGTAAATTATTAAACGAAGGTGACCTAATTTTCAGCCTCCAAGGATAACCTTTACCTTGACTAACTATATAAAAACCAAGTTCTCCTTTAGGATTTTCAAATCCTGCATAAATATTACCTTTAGGCGGATTTATACCAAAATTTACTAACATAAAATCGTGTATTAGCTCTTCCATTTTGGTATAAATTTCTTCTTTTTTAGGCAATACTTCCTTAGGAAGATTTGCTTTAACCTCGCCCGGTTGCATTTTTTCTAAACATTGTTTGATAATTTTGCAACTTTCTAAAGTTTCGTCAACTCTTACATAATACCTTGCTAAAGCATCACCTTCACTATAGGTTGGAACTTTGAAATCTACTTTATCATAAAATAGATATGGTTGTTTGACTCTTAAATCCCATTCAACACCACAACCTCGTAAATTTGGACCAGTAAAACCTATTGCAACAGCATCTTCTTTCGATATATAACCAATTCCTTCACATCTATCTAAAAATATTTTATTAGTATGCAATAATTTTTCAATTTCGTATTGATAACCAGGATATTCATCAACAAACTTTTTAATCATTGCAATGCCTTCATCATCAATATCACTCGCTACGCCACCAATTCTTGTATAAGATGTTGTAAATCTTGCACCACAAACTTTATCAAAAATAGATTGAATTTTTTCCCTTTCTCTTAAACTCCATAATAACACAGTCAAAGCTCCAACATCCATAGCCATAGTACCAATTCCAATCAAGTGAGATGCAATTCTTGAAAGCTCAGCAACAATCATTCGTATCCATTTTGCTCTATCTGGAATATCTATCCCTGCAAGTTTTTCAACAGCTAAAACATAATGCACATTGTTTGCCATAGTGGCAAGATAATCTAATCTATCAGTATGTGGAATATACTCATAATAGGTCATATTTTCTGCTAATTTTTCATATCCTCTATGAAGATATCCAAGCTCTGGGACACATCCAATAACTCTTTCACCATCGAGTTTAAGTAATAATCTTAATACCCCGTGTGTAGCTGGATGTTGTGGCCCCATATTAAGGACCATTGTATTTTCTAACTTATCCTCAATAATTATTTCGCTATCTTTTTGTAAAGCTTGATAAATTGCTGCTTCTTCTGGATTTATAAAATTTACCGGTGTAATATTATTATTTTGATTTTCCATAGTAAACACTTATTTTAGTCTTCAATAATTGGTGGTAATTTAAAGTCCCCAGGGTTACCCATAAGCGGATAATCTTTTCTTAAAGGATGTATTTCAACATACTCTGGTAAATACATTCTTCGCAAATCTGGATGACCTTCAAATTTAATTCCGTACATATCAAATACTTCTCTTTCTTGCCAATTTGCACCTTTCCAGATATCTGTTACTGTTGGATGAATTAAATCATCATTGACATAACATATCACTCTCAAACGATAATTATTTTTCATTGATAACAATTGATATACCATCGAAAACCTGTTTTTTCTAGTAGCCCAATCTACCGCAGTTGTATCGGTTAATTGCTCAAAGCTCAAATTCTCATCATAATGTAAAAACTTTAATATATTATGGATAAATTCAGTTTTCACATAAATTATAAAATCGCCTTGAAACTCTTCGAAATTTTCAATAGCGTTTGGGAATTTTTCCTTTATAATATCTAAGACTGCTTGGTTTGTAATTTTATTTTCCATAATTTTTATTATTTTTTATCCTGAAAATCTCTAGCTCTTGTTTTTTCTACTTTTTTCTGCAATTCAATAATAGCATTAATTAAGTTATCTGGTCTAGGTGGACAGCCAGCAACATAAATATCAACAGGCAAAAATTGATCAATACCCTGCACAACAGGATATGATCTATACATACCACCGGATGAAGTACAGGCGCCCATAGCAATCACCCATTTAGGTGATGGCATTTGGTCATAGATTCTTCTTACAACATGCGCCATTTTATATGTAACTGTTCCTGCAACAATCATAACATCTGCTTGTCTTGGAGAAAATCTAGCTACTTCTGCACCAAATCTTGAAAGATCGTATTTAGGATCATTAACAGCAATAAACTCAATAGCGCAACATGATATACCCATTGGCATAGGCCACAATGAACTTTTTCGTGCCCATGCAATAACTTCATCTATTGTAGTGGTGATAAAATCCTCACCACGAAGTAATGCCTCTAATCCCATTTTAAGGCTCCTTTCTTATAAGCGTATAAATATGGTAATTCTAATATAATTAAAAAGGCAAACATTATCCAAAATGCATAAACTCCAAACTCTCCAAACAATCTTTTAAATTCAACAGCCCAAGGATAAACAAATATTACCTCGATATCAAAAATGATAAAAATAATTGCAACTAAATAATATTTAATTGATAACCTTTGATTTGTTGTTCCGATTGGATCCATTCCACTTTCATATGTGGATACTTTTACAGGATTAGGTCTTTGTGGACCAAAAATCTTTGATGAAAATACTGTTGCTAATCCAAATAATACTGCAACTATCAATACTAAAAATATTGGAATGTAATCTAATAGCATAACATCCTTTTAGATTTTTGATTTTTAAAATTTTAAAATAATAATTTTTATTACAATTTCAAAATTAACAATAACAATATTTACAATTAAAAAACAAAAATAATCTTAATCAAAGTTCCAATTTACTATATCTTTACTTTTATTCTCCAATCAATAATGCTAACATCTCCTCCTTTTGTATAAACTATTGGATTAAAATCTAATTCAATTATATCATCATTATCCAGCATCATATTAGAAAGTTTATCTATTACATCAACAAGTTTATTTAAATCTTTTGGTGCTTCTCCTCTAACACCTTTCAAAATGCTACCAATTTTAGTAGTTTCAATCATATTCATAATTTCATCTTTAGTTGCTACAGCACTAATTATTTGAGTATCATTTAATATCTCAACATACTTACCACCACTACCAAACATAATCATAGGACCAAAAGAATGGTCATTGAAAGCTCCCAATAGCATTTCTTGTTCTATTTTTGCAAACCTCTGCAAAATAAATTTATCTACCTTAATACCAATTTTACTAGCATCAAATATTGCTTTACTGGCTATTTCTTGAAGTTGTTGTTTGCTTGTAATATTTACAAAAACACCCCCAACATCAGATTTATGTATAATTTTATCCGAATATACTTTTAATACTAATGGATAATCTACATCATAGTCATTAATTTTGTCCTTATCAATTAATATGCTACTAATAATTGGGAAACCATATCTATTTAATAATACCATAGTTTCATCATAGCTTAGATATCTACCTTCCATTTTATTAGCAGTTTTATAGATTTTTAATTTATCTATCTTATCCTTGTACTCTAAATTATTAGATTTATTGATTTTAATACTTGAATATTTATATTGTAGATACAAATTTTTTAGAATAACTACAGCATCCTCAACATTTTTATATAATCTTTTGCCATATTTGGATTCATTATTATATTTTTCCCAAAATTCTGGTAAAGGAAAAACAACTTGTACTATTGGCTTATCCGATTTAATCTCGTTTATTGCCTCGACAATATCAAAAGGTTTTACCATAATAGGCTCTGTAAATATTACTATTACACCATCTACATTATCATCCGCTAAAACTAAATTAGTAACCTTAGAAAAACCTTCTGCGTCTCCATTAGGCAACAAATCAATAGGATTGTTAGCGCTTCCCTCTGGATGTATTATCCCTTTAATTTCTTTTATTGTATCATCAGATAATTTAGCAACTTCTAATCCTTCATTTTCTAATTTATCGACACAAATCACACCCGGTCCACCTGAATTTGTAACAATAGCAACTCTTTTCCCTTTCATTAGCGCTAAATTATCAAAAGCAATTGCGGAATTAAAAAGTTCGTCAGTAGTTTCAGCCCTGATAATACCAAATTGTTTAAATACACTATTAACAACATTATCACTATTAGCCAAAGCACCAGTATGGGATGATGCAGCTTTTTGCCCAGCTTGACTTCTTGCAGATTTTAACACTATTATTGGTTTATTGCATTTTTGCGAATTTATCAAGAATTTTTTACCATCTACAAAACTTTCCAGATACATTGTTATTACTTTTATATTATTATCCTTAGCCCAATATTCTAGTAAATCGTTTTCATTAATATCTGCTTTATTTCCCATGCTAATAAAATGACCTAAAGCTATACCCGAAATTCTCAAATTATTTAAAATAGCGGCTCCAAGTGCACCACTTTGTGATGCAAAAGCAATAGCACCTTTTTTAGGTTCTTCAGCTACAAATGTTGCATTTAGTATTCCATCCGAAAGTGTATTGATAACACCCATACAATTAGGCCCAACCATTCTTATATTTTTTTCTTTAAGCAATTTTAATACTTTTTCTTCAAGTTCTTTTCCCTCACCTCCTACTTCTCTAAAACCAGCAGTAATTAAAACTAAAATTTTAACTTTTTTCTTAATTATTTGCTCAAGATTTTCCAATACCAAATTCTTTGGTAATGTTACAATACACAAATCAATCTCTTCTGGTAAATCAGTAATAGTTTTAAAGTTTTTGTACCCCAAAATTTCATCTGCTTTAGGATTAACCGGATAAACTTTCCCCGAATAATTTGAGTTTTTGATACACTTTAAAATTTCATACCCAATACTCTTTTCTTTTGTTGATGCCCCCAATAAACAAACACTTGATGGATAAAATAATTCTCTTAAACTCATTTTTTACTCCATTTTACAAACTAAAAATAACTTAAAATTTATTTTAAATTTATTTAATTTTATATTTACTTACAAATTAATTTTCAGAAAATTTGAATTTTTTCACACTCTCTTGTGTTATATATTATTATGAAAATATTAACACACATATTAACATCAATACTTATGATTTCTTACGCAAATGAAAAAATATACAATATCCAATTGTATTACTCCAAACTTAATAACAACAATAATTCTAATTTTTTATTCCTTAACTTTAAGATTGAACAAGATTGGCACATCTACTGGCTAAATCCAGGAGATGCCGGTTACCCTACACAAATTAAAATTACATCAAACGAAAGTATTAATTATAAAATACTTTATCCAACACCTAAATATTATTATGACGATGGAATATACAGCATTGGTTACGATACAGAAGTTACTTTTCCTATTATAATAGATAATATTAATGACTTAGAAAAGTTAAACCTTTCTTTAGAAATCAACGCTCTAGCTTGTAATGAAATTTGTGAACCCGTCTACATTAAACAAAATATCAATCATAAAAATTTAATTTTTACAGAAAATATTTCAGAATTTTTCAAAACTATCCCAATAGAAAATGATAACATAAAAACAACTTACAAGGATGATGCTAATTTTACAAAAATCATCATTGAAAATATTCCAAATGATTTAAGCAGTATAAAAAATATTGAATTTTATCCCTTAACCCCAAATTTATTTACTTACTCATTAAAAACAAACTATACTATATATAACCAACAAGTATTAATTACTATGAATAAAAATCCTTTGAATACTAATCCTATAAAAATCGATGGAATTTTGGCAATACAAACAAATCAATCAACTTATTATTTTCAAATTAAATAAAGGAGTTAAACATGCTTGAAAAGGTTCTTTTAATAATAGCTTTATTTTCTTTTGCAACAGTAGTTGCGCAACAAACAAAAATTAATTCCCCAGCACCAGATTTTACTTTATTAGATATTAATGGTAAAGAACACAAATTATCCGAATACAAAGGCAAAATAGTAGTCCTTGAATGGATTAATTTTGATTGCCCTTATGTTAAAAAACATTATAACTCAAAAAATATGCAGCAACTTCAGGAAAAATATACAAAACAAGATATCATCTGGCTTGCCATTTGTTCTTCCGCACCCGGCAAGCAAGGAAATTTTACCAAAGATGAAATACTAAATAGAATCAAACTGCATGATGCTAAATTCAATGCTTATCTTATCGACGAAGACGGAAAAGTAGGCAAAACCTATGGCGCTAAAACAACTCCACATATTTTTATAATCGATAAAAATGGAAATCTTGTTTATGCTGGTGGTATAGATGATAAACCATCAAAAGAAATTGAAGATGTTAAAGATGCTAAAAATTATGTTTCCAAAGCACTCGATGAATTATTAAGCGGTAAACCAGTTACCGAACAAAGTGCACAATCATATGGCTGCAGCGTAAAATATAATGATTAGCAACAAATAAAAAATAATTAACTTATTAGAAATAAATTATTCAGCCACAAGATGTTCTGTATTAAGTTCAGAATATCTATGGCTATATTTTTGGAAATGTTTTATTAAGATATCATAGCACAGAATGTATATAATCTTTTGTTTGAAATGATTTTTAATATCATATTATTTAGCTCTTTACTTAATCAAGAATAAGTGAAGAAACTCTCTTTCAAAAAGATTTTTTATTTTAAAAAGCTTTTTGAAATTTACTAAGGAATGTAACTGACTAAATCAATACTTTATACGGTTTAATGTAAACAAATTCATTTTTCTTTTCAACATCAGCAATTGCTAGTAAATTATTTCTATCATCTATTAGTAAAGCTTCTCCATTAGCAACATCTAATTCTTTTTTAAGAGTGTTACCATTTTTAACTAATAAAATATCTTTGTCATCTTTTATCATTATTCTTTGAGAATTATCAAAGGCTTCAAGGGGATTGATAAAAAAACTTTTTAATTTTTTCTTTTTAATTACATTTTCTAATTCCGGTATCGTAAGTGCATCTAAAATATCAAAATTTTTTATTTTTTCTCTTCTTAAAGATTTTAATAGAGCACCACAGCCTAGTTTTTGTCCAATATCATTGGCTAAACTTCTAATATAAGTACCAGAGGAACAATGAACGCGTATTTCGATATAAGGATTAGCAAACTGTATAAATTCAATATTATAAATATTAACCTTTCGTGGCGGCAATTCAACATCTTTACCTTTTCTTGCTAGTTCATAAGCTTTTTTACCCCGAATTTTCAAAGCAGAATAAATAGGCGGTACTTGCTCTATTTCTCCGACGAAAGAATTTAGAATATTTTTAACTTGTTTTAAATCTATTTTGTAGGTTGGTTTAATTGCTAAAATCTCTCCGTCAATATCATAAGTGTTTGATGTTTTACCGAGTTCAATTATTGCGTGATAGACTTTATCAAAACCTAAAAAATATTCGGCTAATCTTGTATAAGGACCAAGTAAAACTATTAAAATCCCAGTAGCAAAAGGATCTAAAGTGCCGGTATGTCCAACTTTTTTTGCACCTGTTAATTTTTTAACCTTGGTTACAACAAAATTAGAAGATAACCCCGCAGGTTTATCAATTAACAGTACCCCTTTTTGATAAGTTATCATAACTCTGATTTTAATTATTGATTTTCAAATTTAACGATTTTTTTTGAAAAAAAAAATAAAAAAGAGAGGCGTCGCAGTCACCTCTCTTTTTGACGGAGTTACACATTCTCTTGTCCTATTTCCCAATGCATAGGCGAACGCCATAAACTAGAAAGAATAAGCTTTTGAATGTGTAAAAACTCTTTTGGCAATCTATCATATAATTTGATAAATAGTTCTTCATGAAGGAGTATTTCTTTTTGCCAGATATCCCTATCAATACTTTGCATTTTATGAAAGTCTTCTTCAGTTATCTGTTCTAATCCACGCCAGTCAATATCTTTATATCTAGGCATCCAACCGATTGGGCTTTCAGTAGCATAAGCAGTACCCTCAGCTCTTTGGAACATCCACTTCAAAATACGCATATTCTGGCTGAAGCCAGGCCAAATAAAATTACCTTTTTCATCAGATCTAAACCAGTTTACAAAAAATATTCTCGGAGGATGAGAAATATGTCGTCCAATGTTTAACCAATGGTTAAAATAATCTGCCATATGATAACCACAGAATGGTAACATAGCCATAGGATCTCTTCTAACCTGACCTATTTGACCGGCCGCAGCAGCTGTAGTCTCTGACCCCATAGTTGCTGCACCATAAACTCCAAATGACCAATTAAATGCTTGATAAACTACTGGCATTGTTGTACTTCTTCTTCCACCAAATATAAAGCCGGATATTTTCACACCTTCAGGATTTTCAAAATTTTCATCAACGCAAGGACAATTGATAATTGGTGCCGTAAACCTTGAATTAGGATGTGCTGCTTTTCTACCACAACCAGGTGTCCAATCCTGCCCTTGCCAATCTAATAATTTCTCTGGCGGTTCCTCTGTCATTCCTTCCCACCAAACATCTCCATCAGGTGTCATAGCAACATTTGTAAAAATTGTATCCTTTTTAATAGATTCCATAGCATTTGGATTAGTCTTATAGGAAGTTCCTGGTGCTACTCCAAAAAATCCAGCCTCAGGATTAATAGCATAAAGTGAACCATCTTCTTTTATTTTTATCCACGCAATATCATCTCCAACAGTCGTAACTTCCCAACCTTCTAATTCTTTTGGTGGTATCAACATAGCAAAGTTTGTTTTTCCGCATGCACTTGGGAAAGCACCACAAAAATATTTCTTTTTCCCTTCTGGTGACTTAACTCCTACAATTAACATATGTTCTGCTAACCAGCCTTGATCTCTTGCAATAACAGATGCTATCCTTAAAGCAAAACATTTTTTCCCTAACAAAGCATTACCACCATAACCACTACCATATGAAATAATTTCTCGTGTTTCAGGAAAATGAACAATATATTTATTTTCATTATTGCAAGGCCAAGGAACATCTTCCACACCATCAACCAATGGCATCCCAACAGAATGTAAACATTTAACAAATTCACCATCTCCAAGATACTCTAAAGCTTTTTTTCCCATTCTTGTCATAATTCTCATATTTACAACTACATATTCAGAGTCTGTAATTTCTACACCATATTGTGCCATATCTGAACCAAGTGGTCCCATACAAAACGGTATGATATACATAGTTCTACCACGCATACAACCATCGAGTAATTCATTTAATGTTTTACGCATTTCTTTAGGATCTACCCAATTATTGGTAGGACCTGCATCATCTTTCCTAAAACTGCAAATAAAAGTTCTATCTTCTACTCTTGCAACATCACCTGGGTCAGATAACGCCAGATAACAATTTGGTCTCTTTTCAGGGTTTAATCTTTTAAAAGTTCCTTTTTCAACCAACAAATTACATAAATTATCATATTCTTCCTGGCTACCATCGCACCAATGAACCTTATCAGGTTTACACAAATCAATTGCTTTTCCAACCCACTTTAAAAGTTCTGCATTACTTGTCATTTTTTACCTCAACAATCTATAATCTTTAATTTTTATTCAAATATATTTCAGATAATAAGAAAATAAATTTTGTATTATAATTTTTTTTTTATTAATTTAAGTAGTTTTAAAAATTTTTATTATCATTATCATAATAGTTAATTTAATACAAACTTTAGGAGTAGAGATGAATTTATTTCCAGCAAAATTTCGCAATTTTTCACTGTTATTTTCATTGTTTTTTTTCCATTCTAGTTACTCTCAAATATTTCCAACTAACATTGAAGCTTATAAAAACTCTGTAATCTACGAACTAAACATACGCCAATACTCTCAAAGTGGAAAAATCGAAGATGTTACAAATGATTTGCAACGACTTAAAAATTTAGGTGTAGATATAATTTGGTTAATGCCTATAAATCCTATTGGTGAAGTAAATAGAAAAGGAACTCTTGGCAGCTATTACTCAGTTAAAGATTATAAAGCTTTTAATCCTGAATTTGGTACTATTGATGATTTTAAAAATTTTGTGAAAAAATCTCATGAACTTGGAATGAAAGTAATTATTGATTGGGTTGCTAATCACACTGCGTGGGATAATCCCTGGGCAAAAGAAAACCCAGATTTTTATACAAAAGATTCTAACGGTAACTTCATCCCACCTGTTCCAGATTGGCACGATGTTATTGATTTAAATTATGATAATAAAAATCTTTGGCAAGCTATGATTGATGCTATGGCTTTCTGGATAAAAGAAGCCAATATTGATGGTTTTAGATGCGATGTTGCTGGTATGGTTCCTACCGAATTTTGGATTGAAGCAGTTAAAGAACTTAATAAAATCAAACCAATTTTTATGTTAGCTGAGTGGGAAACTGTAGAAATTCACAGAGCTTTTAATATGACTTACTGCTGGGATGTACATCATAAATTTAATGATATTGCACAAAAAAAATCTACTTTCTTTTCCCTCGATACTCTTATAAAAAAACAACTCAAAGAATATCCAAATCATGCATTTAGAATGAATTTTATAACAAACCATGATGAAAATTCCTGGAATGGTACAGAGTATGAAAGATTAGGCTCAATTAACGCAGTTAAAGCATTTTCTGTTTTATATTATACAATTCCTGGTATGCCTTTAATTTACAATGGACAGGAAGCAGCTCTTAATAAAAGATTGAACTTTTTTGAAAAAGATCCAATTGATTGGAACAACTACCCTCTTCAAGATTTTTATTCTAAACTAAATTATCTTAAACATAATAATTCGGCTTTAGCCAATGGAAAATTTAAAGGCGAATACATTTCATACCACCTAAACCCAAATGTTGCAACTTTCCAAAGACAAGATAAAAATAATTCAATTTTTATCATTATAAACCTTTCTAACGAAGATCAAAATATTAAATTAGATAAACCAGTTAAAGGAAAAGAATTTTTTACTTCAAATATGATAAACTATTCTAAAAATTACATTATTTCACTCAAACCATACGAATATATGATAATTATTGAAAAATAGTTTTTTTTTTAAATTTATTTTTTATAATTTACAAGTCCCAATTTTTGGGACTTTTTTTATTTAATTACAGGGGCTATAAAATGAATAAATTGTTCCATTCAATAATAATGCTGTTACTTCTAACTCTTTCTTTTATTTTAGCTCAACCAACAGGTTATTATGATAATGCCAAAATGAAATCCGGTAATAACTTAAAAATTGCATTACACAATATCATTAAAGGACATACAGTAATTTCTTATGATGGTTTATACAATGCATATAAACAAACAGATACAAAGCCCAACAATGTTGTTTGGGATATGTATTCGGATATTCCCGGTGGCACACCACCCTATATATATTATCACAATAAAAAAACTTGTGGAAATTATTCCAAAGAAGGTGATTGCTACAATCGTGAACATACTTTTCCTCAATCACTTTTTAATAGCAAATCGCCAATGGTATCTGATCTTTTTCATGTTTATCCTACTGATGGAAAAGTCAACGGAATGAGAAGTAATTATCCACATGCAGAAGTAAAAAATCCCACATGGACCTCCTTAAACGGAAGTAAACTAGGCTCTTGCGCCAACGAAGGTTATACTGGAACTGTTTTTGAACCAATTGATTCATTTAAAGGTGATTTTGCAAGAACATACTTTTATATGGCTGTAAGATATTATTCCGAAGATGCAAGTTGGACAAGCAACGGAATGAACCAGGGCGCAGATTTAAAAGATTGGGCTAAAAATGTTATGATTAAATGGCATTATCTTGATCCTGTAAGCAAAAAGGAAATCGACCGCAATAATGCTGTCTATCAATATCAAAAAAATAGAAATCCATTTATAGATCATCCTGAATGGGCACAAGAAATTTTTCTCCCCAACGATCCTCCAAAACTTATTTATGCTAAACTTGAAGATAATAACAAAATAGAAGTAAAATTTTCTCGTTATGTTGAATTAACAAGTTCACAAACTATTACTAATTATACTTTTACACCAAATTTAGAAATTATATCAGCTATTCTTAACCAGGATGACCCTTCAAAAGTTACTTTAAACATAAATAATTATTCCAGCAATACAAATTATACTCTCACTGTTAATAATGTCAAAAATATGTCTGCTAATATTCCAATAGCGGCTAATTCTCAAATAACTTTAAATCAAATTACAGCTATAGAAAGCCCGTTTAATTATAATACTCCAAGTTATACATTATATCAAAATTACCCAAATCCTTTTAATCCAACAACAACTATAACTTTTGACCTAAAAAAATCTTCAAATGTTAAACTGAAAGTTTTCAATTCATTAGGACAGGAAATAATTACTCTGGTGGACGCTCCTCTAACTCCCTCTTTCTATCAATTAGAATTTGACGCTAGTAACTTAAATAGTGGAATTTACTATTATCAATTAATAACTAACGATAATATTCAAACAAAAAAAATGTTACTTTTAAAATAAAAATAAAGCCATATATTCACATTACATAGATATATGGCTTATTATTTCATCTATTTTATCTTTTACTGCATCAATTGTTTTTTGATGTGATTGTAGAGTTTCTTCAACAATACGTTTTTTATCATTATTCAATTTTTCTATATCATCTTTTAATTTTTTTATTTTATTAGTATAAAATTCGTCTATTTCTTGAATTTTTCTATCAATATCATCGGCTACTTGTTCTATTAACTTTGATTTATTTTCAGATAAATATTTTATCTTTGACTTTAACTTTCTGCTATAAGTTATCTTTTCAAAATAAGCATACATCGCCAATAAGGCTGAAAAAAATGAGGCAATTAAAAAAGTTATGAGAGAAGTTGCTAGTCCGCTTCCAATATTTCCCATATCATTTGATGAACTACAGTTATAAAAGCTAAAAATAATAAAAACTAGCATTGAAAGAATTACAGAATAAATAATACTATTCGTAAACACTAATTTAGGATTATATTTTGTCAGATTATCCATATCATTAAGCATATTTTCATATTTTAAAACTTGCAAATCAATTTCTTTATCTTTTTCAATCATTTTTAACTGTTTTTCTGTTTTTAAATTAGAGATTTCATCAGCTTTTGAAGTATTTAAATCACTAATTGATTTTGTTTTAACCTGTAGTTGATGCTCAATTGGATATAATCTTGTCTCAACTTTTTTAAGAATACTATTTTTTACTTCTTCTAAAATTTCATTTCGAATTTCTTCAATTTTTTTAATTAGTTGATAAGTTAAGTGTAATAATATTATATTATAGTTATCCTTAAAATTTTTAATATAATTATCAATAAACAAAATTGTTGTCTCTGCTTTTTGAGTTATAAAATTTTTTAAATCACTTTTTTTGAGCTCTTCAAGAGCAGTAAAGATTAGTGAATATATCCTACTAAGCCTTTCCTTTTCATAAATAACCATACTTTCAAGAAATTTACTGAAAGTTTCTAATTCTTTGTGCAAAAATATTTCATAAGTTACACATCGCTCAAGATAAAATATTATTGGCTGTGTTGTTTCAGCTATTAAATAATCATACATTATTTGTATATCATAGTTTAAACATAAGTAAAATAAATCTTTAATCTTTTCTTGATTACCCAATAATATCTCTGCATAATTCAAATAAAATTTCGGTGTTATTTGATTTCTATCCAATTGATTTGCTTTTTCAAAATATTCTTTGGCACTGTATAGATTATTACTTAAAAGCGATACAAACCCAGCTAAAAGATTAACAAAACAAAGAAATTCAGATTTATTACTTATATTATATTTATTTTCGTTATCCTTTAATATTAATTCCTGTATTTCATTATAATGAGACAATGCTGATAAATAATTTTGATTCCTTTTGTCATAAGTATAAATTATCCCTGCAATAAATTTTAACGAAATATTATTAGAATATTTTTCATCTTTCAACAAAGCTAAAATAACCTCTGCATAAATTGCCTTTTTTTCTTCGGATTTAGTTAAAATCCAGGTATGGAAGGCATCTTTTAGTGTAATAATTGTAGATTTATCTTCGGGTTGTTTAAGTTCAATATCTTTCCCGATATTTTCAAAAATGTAATATTTGCTTAAAAAAATAAAAGGTGCATCTGTAAATTTAATAAAATGGAAACCATATTTTGAAAAAATATTATATTTGTGGAAATAAGTATAATCATTTATTCTTTTTAATATATCCTCATTTTCCGTTTTAAATATTTTGAAGTTATCTTGTAAAATTCTTAATAAACTAGTTGACAAAGTTATTTTTCTCCTTTTTTTTATAAAAAAAATATAATAAATTATATTTTTACATCAAAATTTTTTCTTAAAAATATGAAAAATATAATACGAATCAAAAACGCTGTATTCTACGCCTATCACGGTGCTTTTAGCGAAGAACAAAACATCGGTGGTAAATTTGATGTTGATGTTGAAATTCATACTGATTTTTCTGAAGCCGCCAAAACTGATTCATTACAAAAAACCATAGATTATGAAAAAGTTTACCAAATTATTAGATCTTTAGTTGTTAAACGCAAATATTATCTTATTGAATCTTTAGCAAATGATATTTGCGATACATTATTAGAAAACTTTTCATCAATTAATCTTATAAACATAAAAGTAAGAAAAAATTCTGTCCCATTAGGCGGAATTATTGATTTTACAGAAGTAGAAGTTGAAAAATCAAGAGATGAATTTAATGCAAGATAATATTTTTTTAGCATTAGGGAGTAATAAAGGTGATAGATTATCCTATTTAAATAATGCTTTAATAGAATTAGAAAATAATGGTATTAAAGTTATAAAAAAAAGTTCAATTCTTGAAACAAAAGCTTATGGCGTTGAAAATCAAGATAACTTTTTGAATATGGCTATTCAAATATCTTGTGATTTATCTCCAGAAAATCTTCTAATAACAATCAAAAATATTGAAAAAAAAGTTGGTAGAACACCTTCATTTAAATGGGGGCCAAGAGAAATTGATATTGATATTATTTACTACAATAACTTAATCTTGAATAAAACTATAGAAAAAAACTTCCAACTTATTATACCACATCCTGATTTGCACAATAGAAATTTTGTTTTAATACCTTTAACAGAAATTGCACCCAATTTTATTCATCCAGTTTTACAAAAAACAAATTCTGCATTATTAGAATCACTAAACACTACTTTTTAAACTTACTCAGGTTATTAATAACCTCTTTAATAACTGGCATCTTTTTTTGTAGAACTTCTCTAAAATTATTAACTGGTTGATATGTATCAGATTTTTTGATATCAAAATTAGCGGCATTGTATGTTTCTGTTGAAAAAACTATTGTAAAATCATTCATAATTATTCCGGCATTATCCCAACCAGAACAAACAGTATAATTTTTCTTTTTATTAAAAATATTTTCGCCATTGGTAAAATATTCATAATTTGCCGAAGATTTCAATTGAGTCAAAATTGTAGGAACTAAATCGAAATGGTTTGTCATATAATTAATATTTTCTGGTTGCAGATTTGGTATAAAAACAAGAGTTGCAACTTGCGTTTGCTGTTTAGTGAAAGCACTTGTATGCCCACTATAGCCAGATTCATAAAATTCTTCACCGTGGTCTCCAGTAATTATGACAATTGTGTTTTCTAATTGCTTATTTTTTTCTAAATTATTTAATATTTCACCTATTAAATAATCATCAAACCTTATAGCGTTTTTATAAGTATTTTTTATAGCTTCCGCTTGTTTTTTATTCATAGTAATAAAATTAATTTCAGTTCTGGATGGCTTAAAAACATCATATTCTGCAGGATAAGAATATGGACCGTGAGGAGCATCAAAAAACAAAAATGCAAAGTACGGTATTTTGTTTTTATCTTTACTAAAATTAAGAAATAAATCCTTTAGCTCAGGGTCTTTCTCTTTGGCTTCACTTCCATTTAATTCATCATAAATATAATTAGATAAATTCACAAAAGCTGTCTTTCTAAACTCTGGATATGTGAGTTTTGTACTCGAGCCTATAAAAAAATTATAATTATTTTTATGAAGAATATCAAGAAAAATAGGACTTTTTCTTTCTGCCAAAAACTGGTGCCAATAAACACCTTCTAAAGCATAAAATATGGAAAATATCCCAAATCTGGTTGCATTACCACCACTGTAGTGATTATTTAATTTTATACACTTTTTTGAAAATTTATAAATATTAGGTGTAACCAAGCTATCCATCATATCATATCGCCACGAATCAATAACAATAAGCAAAATATTTTTTTTATCTTGAATATTATAATCAATTTCTTTTAATGGATATTTTAATGAAGAAAATTTATTATCAACTTTTAAAACATTTTCCCTATCAACCTTAAAATTCAAATATTTTTCTGCAAATCTTTTCATTGTAAATGATTGATACAAAGGATATAATTTTGAAAATCGTAAAATTTCATAATTATTATATAAATCAGAATATGCATAAATAGATTTATCAACAATTATCAAAATCAATAAAGTATAAATGATTTTAGGAATAATTTGTTTACTTTTATTAGAATCAGATTCTTTAAATAATTTTATTGAACTCCAAAATAAAAATATAAAAAGTAGCAAAACAAAAAATATTACTGTAGCAATTGTCCAAAAGCCCAGATGTACAGAATCAAAAGCACCTTCTGTTGTTATTAGATTCCAAACCATACTATTAAAGTGAAACTTATATAAACGATATATAGAAGCATCTGCAAAAATTAAAAGATGAAATATTGTAAAAACAAGCGAAGATATTATAGATTTGATTTTAATGTTTTCTATAATAACAATAGGAAAAATTAAAACAGATAAAACTATATACATAATGGCTGTGTTTGAAAATAAAGCTATAAAAACAAAATATAAATTATTATAATTTAAGCTCTCCCAATTAGTTATCGGGTACATTAAAGATATCAACAAAGTTATAAAAAAATTTAATATTAAAAACTTTAAAAATATATTGTATTTTGTTAAAATTTTGTTTATCATTATCTTTAAAAAAATTTGTTAATAGATTTTCAAATATAAAAAAAACAGAACTTATGAAAAAGGTAAATATTTTCAGCCTAGCCAAAAGAATTGAACGCCCTTTAATTTTAGATGGCGCGATAGGAAGTTTATTGGAAGAAAAATTTCCTAAGGAAAATGATTATTATACCTGGATGACTAAAATTAACTCTGAACATCCAGAATATTTATTTGGCATTTATAAAGATTACATCACTGCAGGCGCCGATATTATAACTACTAACACATTTAGAACTAATCCTATTGCGATGAAATACCAATCACTTTCCTATAACATCAACGACTTAATTAAAAGAACAGTAGATCTGGCCTTTTTAGCTCGTGCTAATAATTCTGTTCTTATTGCAGGTTCTAATCCTCCTGCAGAAGATTGTTATCAAAGTGAAAGAACTGTTTCTTTTAGTGAATTAACTAATAATCATCACAAACATATCGATATGCTTCTAAATTGTGGAGTTGATTTTATTTTAAATGAAACTCAATCACAATTTGATGAAATTGGAATTATCTGCAAATATTGCAGCTGGAATAATATTCCATTTGTAATAAGTATTTATGTAGATGAGAATTTAAAGATTCTCTCAGGTGAATCTATAGATGATGTTTTAAATTTTGTTTTACAATTTAAACCTCTTGCAATAGGCTTTAATTGCATTAATAAAGATACTTTATACAAAATTGTTCAGAATTATGAATTAAATTTCAACTGGGGCTTTTATTTAAATGTCTATCCTTCAAAGTTATCTTGTGGAGAAAAATCAGAAAATTTATTACCAGAAATAAGCCCAGAAGAATATCAAGAAATTGTGAAGGATATGCTAGCTTATCAGCCATCTTTTGTTGGTGGTTGTTGTGGCACTAACCCAAGTTATATTTCAAAAATTAGAGAATTATTTGAATGGAATATATAGAAACTTGTTCAATTTGTAAAATTAATATCGGACTTTACATAACTGAAAAAAGAAAAGATGGTTATCATAACATTGAAACCATCTTTTATCCTATTAATAAACTTTTTGATAATTTAGTATTTAAAAAAAGTAATGAACTTAATTTAAAATGTAATATCAAATTCCTTAATAATCAAGATAATATAATTTTCAAAGCAATCAAAGCATTAGAAAACTATACCGGCGAAATATTTCCAGTTGAAATAACACTTACTAAAAATATACCTTTTGGTGCTGGATTAGGCGGTGGTAGCTCTAATGCTGCTGAAACTCTTAAAGCTATAAATTATCTCTATGAATTGAATTTATCTACTTCAGAATTATTACAAATTGCTGCAAAAATTGGAGCTGACGTTCCATTCTTTATTACTCCCGCTCCAACATTTGCTACAGGAATAGGAGATATTTTTTCACCTGTTGATTTAAAAATCAAATATCCAATTTTATTGGTTAAACCAGAAATTTCTATCTCAACGAAAGAAGCCTATGCTTCAATACAACCCCAAAAAGCAAGTTTTAATCTTTTAGAAATATCTGGTAAAGTATTTGATAAACATTTATCACTACTACCAAATATTAAAAACGATTTTGAAAATTTTGCTTTCGAAAAATACCCCGAACTATTACAAATAAAAAATACTTTAGTTGAAAACGGTGCTTTCTTTGCTCTTATGAGTGGAAGTGGTTCGACAATTTATGGAATATTTGAAGATAATTCCGCAGCTGAAAAGGCTAATAATTTATTGAGCACCAAATATCAAACTTATATTGTCTAATTACCATTTTTTATAATACCAGATACCTACAAATATCAAAACTGAAATTAACGCTAGCAACATTATGATTTCAAATGCATAATAGTTATCCTGTAAAGGGATTTTAACATTCATTGAAAACGCACTTACAACAAATGTTGGTACCATTATAGCAATGGTAATAATATTCAATGTTTTCATTAAGATGTTCAAATTATTACCAACTATAGAAGCCCGTGCATCAGACATACCAGCTAATATATTAGAATATATTTCTGCTGTTCTATAACACTGAGTATTATCTATCATCATATCATCCAGATATTCAATTTCATTTTGATTTAAACCTATTTTATTTGCATATAATTTCATTTTTTCAATTAATACACCGTTGGAATTAATTGCATTTAAATAATAAATCAAACTTTTTTCAAGATTGAATAAATATATTAAATAACTATTTTCCATTGATGAATTAATCTTTTGTTCAAGCTCATCGGATATCATACCTATTATTTTTAAGTGCTCAAGAAAGTGAGTAATAGAGCGGTAAATTACTTTCAAAAATAATTCATTTATACATTCTATTTTGTTAAATATTTTTCCTTCAAAAATATTTATTTCTTCCGAGTTTACAATGATAAGTTTTTCTTCAAAAATAAATATACCATAGGAAAGTACCCTAAAAGTAAACTGATCTCCACCAAAATAATTTTTTGGTCTTTTGCAAATAAGCGCTATATGATTTGGTTCAAATTCAATACGTGAAATTTCATCTGGATCTAGTGATGAAGCAAGGGTGTGCTCATCAATTTGATAATTATCACATAAAAATTTTTTTTCAAATTCAGTTGGATTGTAATAAATTTCTATTTCTGCATTTTTGTCATCTACTTCTTTTAATTTGCCATCTGTTATTGAATATAATTTTTTCATAAAAACATTTGTTTTTTTATACAAAAATAATATATTGTTATTAAAAATAAAATTATTTTTCACAAACAATATGGAGATTTTTAAAATGGCAGGTTTAAGTATATTAGTACTATTTTTAATTATTATTGCTTTAATGATGTTTTTCTATTATGTCCCACTTGGGCTTTATATTACAGCTTTTTTCTCAGGTGTTAGACTTAAAATTTTTAGAGACCTAATTGGTATGAGATTAAGAAAAGTCCCACCTCATATAATAGTAAGAAGCAGAATTGCAGCTTCAAAAGCCGGTTTGGATATACCAATCCCTAAATTAGAAGCTCACTATTTAGCTGGCGGAAATGTTCCAAGAGTTGTCAATGCATTAATTTCTGCTGATAAAGCACAATTAGGACTAACTTTTGAAAGAGCGGCTGCAATCGATTTAGCCGGTAGAGATGTGCTAGAAGCTGTCAAAATGTCTGTTGTTCCAAAAGTTATTGAAACTCCCTGGGTTACAGCAGTTGCAAAAGATGGTATTCAATTAAAAGTTATGGCACGTGTTACTGTAAGAGCTAATATTGATAGACTAGTAGGTGGTGCAGGAGAAGCTACAATACTTGCACGTGTTGGCGAAGGTATTGTTTCAACTATTGGTAGTAGCAAACACAAAGAAGTTTTAGAAAATCCGGATACAATCTCAAAAGTAGTGTTATCTAAAGGATTAGATGCCGGAACCGCTTTCGAAATCCTCTCTATTGATATTGCAGATGTTGATGTTCAAGAAAATATTGGCGCTAAATTACAAGCAGATCAAGCAGAAGCCGATTTAAAAATTGCTCGTGCCAAAGCCGAAGAAAGAAGAGCGGCAGCTGTAGCAGCAGAACAAGAACAAGTTGCTGAAGTTGCCAAAATGAAAGCCAAAGTTGTTGAAGCTGAAGCACAAATTCCTTTAGCAATTGCCGAAGCTTTTAGAAATGGCAGATTAGGAATTATGGATTATTATCAGTTGAAAAACATTGAAGCTGATACAAATATGCGTAAATCCATTGCAGATTCTACTAACCCAACTACACCTAATAAATAGGTACTTTTATGGGCGATTTTATTGGCAACATAATAACATTTTTCATTATCTATTTAATTTTAAGCTCAATTTTCGGCAAAAAGAAACAACCTGAAAAGCCAAAACCCACGCCAAGAGAAGATGATAATCTTGATTATCAAACTTATGAGCCTGATACTAACAAAACTTTTAATATATTCTATGATGAGCCGGATATCCCACAACCTGAAAATGTATTCAAAACCGAAACTCAGCGTACTGGATATAAATCATTTGATGTTACACCAACACAAGAACATCACGATATTCACGAAAAGCCTATTAAAAAAGTTCAAAATCCATTATTCCAAAATATCGATGACCTAAAAAAAGCTATAATATTTACCGAAATTTTCGGAAAGCCAAAAGCCAATAAAATGAAAAGATGGCATTAACAGAAAACAACAAATTAATATCACACTAAATACAATAAAGGGATGTGCAAACATCCCTTTTTGATTTTATATTAAATCTCAATATACCCTTTAGGGCTATTAAATATTTTTTTGAAAGTTTCAAAATCTTTCAAAGGGGAAGTGGTAACGATTTTTGCAAGGTTATCCAGACCGCTTATTATTAATTCACGATCATCTTTTCTCATGCCTTCATCAATAACTTCAAATATTTTTTCAATAACCATTTTTCGCTCATCAAATATACGAGTTATAATATAATTTAATGTATCAAAATGGTTATTTATATACTCTCTCATCAACTCTTTTTGTGCTTGGATTCTTTCAATTTCTACCTTCGAATTAAAATATTTTTCAATTGTATTAACAAATCCTTCATAAATACTAAATGATTTAATTGGACTTAATTCTCCCATAAATACCTTTTTTTAATTTTCAATAACTGGTGTATCAATAATTTTAGCAAAATTATTGGCTATTTGAGAAAATTGATAAATATGTTTCATCTCTTCTTCATTAAAATAATTAAAACCAAAAAGTTTTTTCAAAGATTTGAATAATCTTGAAAATATTGGAATTGGATATAATTTTTTCATTATTTTATTATATTCTTTTTCAAATACTTCTTTTGTTTTTTTCAGGCTTACTGTAATTTCATCAGATCTTTTTTGCAAATAATCTAAATATGCTAAATTTTGCTTCACCTTATAGATATAATCACTTACTTCATCAATTTTTTCTTGGACTTCTTGAATTTTCTTATTAGTTGAATTGTAACTTAATAAAGCTGTAATAGCAACAGCTGGTAATAAGAACAAACCACCTAATACCATTTTCCCAGCCATTATACCTAAACCACCTGTTGCAAGAGAACCTCCCCCTAGCCAAGCAAGAGTAGCATTTGTTGCTGCAGCACCTGATAAACTTGCAATTGCAGTACCTGTTGATGCAGTTGCTAATTGTCCTACTAAAAAATATGTTGCAGCAGCAGTTCCTAATCCAGCACCTGCACCTTGAACAGAATTTAGTGCGATTTCGGTTGTTTTCAAAGAATTTTCAGCATATGAAAAACCTTGTTTAATCTGTTCTAATGAAACACCATTAAATTGTATATTTCTATGCTTAATATTTAATTTAGAAGTAATTCTTCTTATTCTTTTCAATGAATTATAAGAACTTTTTTTAAGTTTTACAACTTGAAGCAATACTTTGTTAACTTCTTCTTTTCTAATTTCCATCTTTCTATTCAAAGTTTTCAACTCATCCACGAGTTGATTGTATTCCTCAATCAAATCTTGAAGGCGTCCATGTGCACCCAAAGTAACAACATTCAATAAAAAATCTTTGAACCCCATTTTTTCTAACTACCTCCGATTTTATTCTTTAATTATTTTTTTACATTCATTAACAGCTTCAATCCATTCTTCGTAGTGTTTAATGCTTTTTTCGCGTTGTTGCATGTTTTGTTCTATGATTTCGATCTCCTTTACAAATTTTTCAAGTAAAATATCGATAAAGGAAGCTCTGATTTCCTTAAAACTATCTTTTACTATTCTAAATGAATTTTTTACATTTGGTTCCATAATTTCAAATAAGCTATGTAATGAATCACTTAGCATTAACGTTAACCTACTTCTTTCGCCACTATTGCGTATTTCACCACTAAAATTATTCAGAAGATTATCTGTTAATTTTTTAATGAAATTTCTATCTAGTTTGAATTCTGGAAAAGTAAACTGGTTTAATACTTCAGTTACTTTTGATCTATAATAAGATGGATCAAAATTTTCATCACCAGTATCTAAATTATTAACTACACTTAATAAAATTTCTTTTTTTAATTGTGGTACATTTATAGAAAAGTTTATTTTTTCTTCTATATTTGAAACTGATTCATTGGCATAATTTCTTAAATTTTCAACTGCATCTGCCACATCAAGATAAGTATAAGTAGCTGTATACTCGTAGTAAACTGTTCGTGTTCTACCCCAAGAAAATGGGTTCCACCATTTAGAAGCAGATACCTCATAAGAACCTATTCTAGTTTCTGTACCAGTTCTTTCTTTAACTATGGAATAATCTTTTATACTTCTTCTCAAATCTGCAAGTAATTCAATTTCAGATATATTAAGATTTTCAAATAGTTTATCAAATATAATTTCAATGTTATCATGTATAACATTTTTCTTTTGTAAAATAGATTTTTGATAGTTTCTAAGATATTCAAGGTCTTTTTCTTTTAGTATTTCTATTCTATGTTTTATTGTTTGTTCTAATTCATTTAATTTATTTGTAACTTCCTCAATTAGTAAAATTATAAAATTTTTTGATTTATTAGTTAGAACTTCATCTTTACTTTCTACAACCTCATAAAAAGCTTGTCTAACACTTCCAAAATTACCTAATGATTTAAGTTCTTCAGATGTTAAGTGATGATATTCTGCAATTCCATTGTAGATTAACATTTCTTCTTCATTAAACATAGCTCTATCTTTTTTACTCATATTTTCGGCCATTGATGATACTAAAATTGGCTTTTTACAATTTTCCATAATCTTGATAAACTCAATATTAGCATTGTTTTTCGTTAAATTCTCAATAACTTTACTAAATTCATCCTCAGCGCGTTTATTTAACCTTTTTTTACAATCATTATCAGCTTTATAAAAATCTTCAAAATCAAAAATTGTATCGTTGATTACACTATCATATTGACTACCAATTAAATATATTTTATTAACACCTTTTTGTGGTAATTGCCTGATAAGTAATTCCATATCACTTGCTGGTAAAAACTGAGAACAACGACTAAGAAAAAATACAACATCACAGTATTCTATAAATTGCCTTGTTTTATCAGTTCTTGATACTACAGGATCATTTAATCCTGGTGTATCAACTATTTCAATTTCTTTCAATTCTTCAAGATTAAGATAAATTATAACCGATTTAGTTAGTGCTGTTAATTTACCATTTTCGCCAACATAATCATTGAGTTGTTTCATTAAATTATCATAACTTTCAAACGGAATAACATAGTTGGTTTGATTGATATATTTTTCTACTTCAATATTGTTACTTTTTGCCATAGCAACAATTTCTTTTGCAACTTTTATTTCATCTGTTGTAGGTTCTTCTAAACTTAATTTTTGTAGATACTCCCACTCTTTTTCAGTATAAAATTCTATTTCTAATGAATTCTTTTCAGCATATTTGATAATTGTTAAATTAGCCGTTTTAGGTGTAGCAGCTTTTGGTAAAATTTCTTTACCTTCAAATAGTAATGTATTAAGAAATGTTGATTTACCAGCCTTAACAGAACCTACTACAGCAATTTTTAGTTTTCTGTTTTCATTAAAAAAATCATCTATTTTTTTATTAAAATTTTCTTTTATTTTCAAAATATCTTTACTATAAATTTCATTACTACTTTCAAATTTTGATAAATATTCAGCAATATTGCTAAGCTTATTATTATATACAATTACATCCTTTTGAATTTGCTGGGATTTTAAGAACATAGGTCACCTTTTCTTATTCTTTAATTACTATATTGTTATTTTCTACAGTTGAGTTAGATGAATAGATACATCTATCCCAATTATTTCTATGCACTAAATTAAATTCTGTATTTTTCAAATCAAAATCCAAGTAATAACAACCTTCTAATAATACATTATTGCACTTAACTTTAGAGTCAATTACATACATAAACAAACCATAAGCAAAACAATAACTTATACCTTCAGGTCTAATTTTACAATTTTTAATAATACAATCAATGATCTTACCATTTGAGAGGTTAATATAAAAAACTCCACCATAATAATCTTTAGACCACGGACCTAATGCTATACTTTTATTACCACAGAATGAAAATATAGATTGTTTAATTTCAAAATTTTTACAATTATCAATTTCAATAACTCTTTTCCAAAAACTATTAAACTTGCAATTTCTAACCATAAAATTTTCAGTATTATTTATTCGTATCGCAATAGATTTATCACTCTTAAATTCACAATCAATAAAAGCTATAAGTGAATGGTTATTAGTTATAATTTTACCATGTTCACTGATTGTTACTTTTGCTTTATAGAAAATAACAGTTTTTTTATCTAAAATAAGATCTTTATCTATTTTAATTTCACCTTCAAAAATTTGATAGTCCCTAATTTCTGCAAATATAAAATCCAGCATATAAAATAAATTAAATATATTTTCTGATGCCAAATGATCAAGTAGAAAACCTGCTTCTTTATTTATTAATTTCGTCAATTTATTTATTATAATATTCAATTCATTTTCATTAATTTTAAGTACTTCAACAAAATCGGCAATAAGCTCTAATGTCTTTTCATTTTTACTACCACTTAAAACATATATCATTAAAGAATCAAAAATAAAATTAAATCGTAAATCTTTTTCTAAAAATGCTTCAATAAATTTTGCAACGTGTTCATTAGTGATTTCTGATGCTTCTTTTAAATAAATATAAATATCATTTTCAATTTTAACACCGTTAATTATTTTTTTTATGTATTCTACACCATCTTCATTTAAATCCCCCTCAGAAGCTGCTATCGCAAATAAAAAAGTAACATACATTTTTTTCTCATAATCCGAAAGATCTTTTAATGGATGTTTTTCAAAAGAATATGATACATTTTTTATTTCTTTTAAGTTTTCTTTAAGATTATTGTAATCAATGTTGGTAGCAATTTTTTTAGCCATATTTAACTCCAAATATTTATTTCAAGATAAGTTGTTATTTCATTTTTTAATTAATTGATAATTTCCCTAATTGAATGAGTAATGGTTTCAATAATTATATTTTTATGTTTTTTATTGCCAACAATATTCAAATTTTCTTTCTCAATTTTATTTAATTCATCTTTCAATAAATTAACTAATTTTTTCTTATGTTTGTTTGTACCTAATAAAGTATAATTATTATCAAATAAATTACTTAAATTATTAAGTAATAAATGGTAACTCCCCTCATCTTTTATGTTATTATTTTTCTTATAATCTTTTAAAACATTTCTTAAATTAATTTTCCCTACATCTAAAAATTCCATTTGTGATGGCTCTGGTAATTTTATACCATATTCATCTCCTATTGCTTTCAATTCCATAAAAAATTTATTCTGCATATCCTTTAACTTCCTTATCTTCTGCTTCAAACTCTGTATCGATATCGTTATATCATTCTTAATAAAATTCAAATTCGATATTGTCTCTGCATTATCTGTCAACGTCAACGTTACATTAACCCAATGCAAACGCTTCTCCTCCTCCATTAATTTCTCCTGATAAAAATCATAACACTCCAAAAAACTCAACTTAAAATCCCGCGGAAATGTCGATTCATAATTCTCCCTATCCCATCCCTGCAATAAATCCTCAACTCGCTTCCTTCCAAACTTGTCAGGATATCTACACGAATATGGTATTATATCAACAGGAAATATCCCCTTATTCTCCAACGTCTCTTTTATATGTCCCAATATGTTCTTAACTTCTTCCTCCTTCCTTTTATCACATTTATTAACTATTATCGCTATCGGTATTTCCTTATTCAACGTCTTGATAAATTCTATGTCATCATTCGTTATTGTGCCATCCTCTGCACTTACAAACCATAATATGTAATTCGCTGAATTTAATTGTTTCCTTGCTATATGCTCATCCGTTCTCTGTGAATAATTACCACTCTCCGGTTTAGAGTATCCAGGTGTATCCAAAAATGAAATATTTCTTACCGGCATCCCTTCCGTCTCTACAAATATCGTCTCCAATAAATGCCCAAAGTTTATATTATACTCCTTCGAAAAGCCATGTGTGATATTCTTTAAATCATCATAATTTAATTCCAACTCATTATCAAATATATTGATCCCTATTGCCCTGTTATTATCTCCATACATTACATACGTAGGCACTGATGTAGATGGATCTATCTCAGCCGGCAATAACTTCTGCTTTATCAACGAATTGATAAATGATGATTTACCTGAACTAAACGCTCCTCCCAAAGCTACTGTATTCTTACCTATCAACTTGCTAAATATTATAAAATCCTTAAACTTCTCAAGCGTATACAATAACCTACTATGAATTTCATTAAAATTATGTGGTGCGTAATTATCTACTATCTGTAACAAATCCTCATTCAATATCTTTTTAATTCCTGTTAATATTTTACTCTTTGTATTTTGAGTATTTATTGCAACTATTTTACTTACTAAATTTAATACATATTTACTATCAAATTGATTGTTTTCTTCCATTTTATGACCCAAATTTTATTTGATTTAATTTTTTGATATCATCATTTAGTTTTTGTACTGTATTTTCATATTCTTCTTTTGCTTGCTGCTTTTGTTTTTTAAGATCTTCAAGAGCTTTAAGTTTTAATTCCTTTTCATTTTGAATCATGTTATCTATTTTATTGATAATTTCATCTATAAAAGATTGTAGTGCACCTTCAAAAGAGCTGGCAACTTTTTCAGTAACATCTGGTATAACTTCTGTTCTTACTTTTTGTAATGCCAATTGTCTGCGATTATCACTACCTCCACTACCCATACCCAAAAGATTTGCTACAATACTAAAAGCACTCAAAAGTATTTTCCAAGGCAATGGAACCTTAGGTAAGATTAATGGAATTAGTGTGTTTACTAAATTACTAAATGTATTACCTGTATTTGTATCTTTTTGATTTACCAAATCCATATTGAGATTTACATCTACAGTTACTGTTTCTTCAATGCTTCTAGCAATATTATTTATGTATTTTTTTACAAAAGGATTAATATTTTCACTTACTACATTTGCCAGCTCATTCCTTACAATTGTATTAACGCTAGATGAAATATCACCATTATTTGCTGCTGTAGCTGCCAATGATTCTGCTGACCTGTGTAATGCTGATGAGACTTTGGCTCTTACTATATCAAGATATCTTGGAATATCTTTAATAATTTTGTTTTTTTCATTTTGCAAAGTTTCATCTAATTTTTGTAATTGTTGAATTAATAACTTTTCTTTTTCTTCAATATCTTCAATCGAAAGATCCGTATTTTTAAGCCTTGTTAAAAGATAGTTTTCAACCTGCGTAATTTGTTGATTTATCAAAACTTTAAATTTATCACGAAATAAATCCTCTGATTTCGCTTGAAGTGATAATATAAAACTTTTCAATTCATTAAAATCTTTATTTTTTACAGATGCAGTTGTAATTTGGAAATTTGTTAATTTTATAAAATTTTGGATTTTATCTTTAACATTATCAACAATAGCCCCAATATCAGATTGTTTACGTTTATCACACTTTGTAACTACAACTAAAACAGGCACATTATATAACGAAAGCTCTTTAAGAAAATTTATAACGCTTTCTGTCAATCCTTGTTCTGCATCAACTGTAATAATATAAGCTATACTATTATTCAGGTAGTTATCAATAGCCTGATTGTGTGCTTCAATACCTGAATCAAGCCCGGGCATATCTACTAACTTAATGGTAGAAATTTTCTCCATAAATGGTTTATTAAGTTCCAACTTGATAAGCTTAGTATCTTCAAATTTTAGTTCATTTGATAAAACTTTTTCAAAAGTTGTTTCTTTCCACTCATTATTTTGTAAGATATAGGCTTTATTGATGCTATTGTATACGATTTCTGTAGGGATAGACGTTTCCGGTGTAATTTTAGTAGGTAGAATTTTTTCTTCTATAATCGCATTAATTAAACTACTTTTACCAGATGAAAATCCACCAACCAAAGGTGTAACAACCATAAAATCATTAATATCACATTTAATTTTTTCAATTTGTTCTGTACTCAATTCATATGAACTCATAATATTATGGAGTTCATCTACTCTTTGAAGATAATCATTTAAAATTTCTTTTGATATCATATTAAAACCACATTGTTACTAAAACAAAAAATTAAACACTTGTATTATCCCCCAAAAACCAAGGATTGCTAAAACAATAAGTACAACTAAAGCAATACCACACCCTATTTTTAATTTTGCTAAACTTTCGTGTAATTCACCAGGTAGTAAATTGTGGCCATTAAGTACGCCAAAATCATAACTATTTCATCAAGATAGGGAATGGAATCAGGTAGGATAAGATTTACAATCAACGCGACCCACCGCATTGCCTTAGTTCCAAAAAGGCTTGCAAAAACCAGTATGAGTACTATTATTGTTGGCATAGGGGATTAATTTTTATTTTTTTTGAAATTTTTCATAAATAGTAAAAATTAAGTTATTAACTTTTTCTGGTTGTCAATTTTTTCTGTTGAACTTTTCAACCTATGCACAACTTTATCTATTACACCGCGTGGTGAAAGTTTTATTAAAGCTTCTATTTGTGTAGAACGGGAAAGCCCTGTTTTACACCAGATGGCAAAATGTTCACAGTTATTTTCAAATAAATCGTAATTGCTTTCTCCTATACGGCTTCTGGCACGTTTAACTGTTTCTTCTGGTGAATATATTTTAACTTTTTCTTCGTACTTTTTGTAATATGATGATAATTCCTTTAATTTGCTTATAGGAACGATATCTTTAATATTATCCCCAAGCAGTTCCCAAATTCCGTTTGAACTTGCTAAAAATGATGAAACTTTATTGTTCAAAATATGTTCTATATCAAGTACAAAATATTTATCAGCCTTACGTAAAAATCTTTCTAAAGAAGTTTCCTGTATCGTTTGATTTTTTCCCATCAAATCAGTATCATCTGCTGTATAATGTATTACGGTTCCTTTTTCTGTAAAAATACCATAATGCTCGTAGACACTACGTTCTACGCCCACAATATCGCCTGTTTCAGCTTCTTTTTTATAATTTTTAGTTTTCCAAATATACAATATTCTTCTAATAATCCTATGCCTAAATCAAGAAATGATATATCATTCAATGATTTTTTCATACATTGCCCCAAATAGCAAAATTTTTATTACTAGATTTGAAAGTTAACAAAAAATCAATTTATTACAAATTATTTTTTTAAAATTAGATAAATTTATCATACATTTTTTTTATTCTTGCTAACCATTCGTTTCGTAAATCTTCTGGTTCAAGAATTTCTGCATATTCTCCAAATTTTAACACACGTCCTATAATTTCTTGATATCTTCCCACAGGCAAAGTTATTTCTAAATAACCATTATCATTATCTTTCACATATTTAGTAATTTGATGTTTATGCCATTTAATATGCTTATTAGCTGTAGCAACAGGCTCATATATTTTTATTTTTGCAATTTGTGGATTATTGCTATAATCTAAGCCAAAACTATTTTTAAGATATTCTTCTACTTCACTAAGATTATAATTGTTCTGGAACTGTTTTTCGGTAAAAATTAGTTTGGAGATACGTGCAATTGCAAATAAACGGACATCCTTTTTTTCAAAGCAATATGCCACAAGATACCATTTGCCGGTATAATTTACTAATTTAATTGGCTCAACTTCGCGTATTGTTTTTTTATTATTCTGGTCGCTATAATGAATTTGTATCACTTTTTTATAAAGCAAGCTTTCAATTATCTCTCTGAATTTTGTAATATCAACATCTTCATATTCGGAAAGATCAAAATCTATTTTATCAGAAAGCTCTAAATAATCTTTGTTGATAAAATTATTCAAATCAGAGATCATCTCATTTGCAAACAAAGGAACAAAATTTAAGTTTTTTAATATACTTTTTATGATAGCAGAGATAATCAAAGATTTTTCAGATAAATTATCAAGCAATTTTGGTGGTTTGTTGTAAACATATCCAATATTTTTTTTGAATACTATATCAGCATCCAACAATTCTTTCATATCTGCTATATCACGTTTGATAGTGCTAACAGATGTTTCATACTCTTCTGCAAGATGTTGAGCACTGTAAGCCCTTTTTTGCCTGATACGCTCATCTATAAACATTATTCTTCTTAGCTGGGAAAGCATAATTTTACCTTTTTAATTTAGATACCATAAATTAACAATTTTACCACTATTTTTCAAAGCATCTACAGAGTTATCTTTTTCAAATAATAAAACGTATAAATCGCAATTTACTTTTATATCAGATGGCTCAAATTCACCGTCTGTAATGATCAACGCTCTTTTAAAATTATTCTGGTTGATATGTTCTAACACGCAAGTGATATCTGTAGCACCACTAATGGTTTTACCTTTTTTGATAAAATCTAATTTCACTTCTTTTATATCTGATGTAAAAAGAAAATAAGGACCTGTGAATTTATCGCTTAACTTCAATAGTAAAAGATAAATTTGTTCTTTGTAATCATCTGTAGAACCAGAAAAATCGATATAGATAGCGGGAAATTCTTTACTTTTTGTTTTATAATTAAATGTTTTTGTATAAAATAAAGGATCACAATCTTGCATAACTAAAAAAAGCTCTTGCCTGTTGAAAAATGGAACTGTTGTTTTAAAATACGCTTCATTATCGGAAAAAGTTGTATAGTTTTTATTGTAGAAAAATACCTTTTCAATAGAATTTCTCAAAATATTTAATTTACGATGTTTTACTCTTTTACCCTTAAGCTCTAAATCATCTGTTTCGAAATAACTTTGTAGTTGTTGGATATCAATGATTTCTACATCTTGTGTATCATTACCATCTGATTTTGCATCATCATTGATACTTTGAGATGTATCATTTTTATCATCATTTCGATTTTGTGTAAGATTATTTTCTTTAAGAATTTTTTCCAACTCACTAATCTTATTTTCAACTTCTTTCAATTTCTCTTGATCTTGCTCTTGATTCTCAGCAAAATCTGGGAATATCACAATTAATCTTTTAATGATTTCATCAAGGGGAAGATGCTTTGAAAAATTATCAAACCATAAAGATATTATCTTTTGTTTTTTATCATTATCTATACTTGTGATAGCATCAAAATCCTTAATGATTTCTTGTTGTGATTTATGTGGCGGGGCTAAAAGATATACACGATTAGATAAATCTTGCGTTTGAAGAAATTCATCATAGGCCGGAAGTAAAGTTTTATCCATCACAGAAATGCTTTTGAAATCATTAAGCTCATAAAGATATGAATTAATTTGCATATCACAAGCCATATTCAAAAGTAACGGCGATAAATTTGTATCCCTGAATAAATCATAATGCTTAAGATAATAATGAAGTAACTCGTGTATGAATACAAATACAATATCATCCAGTGTTAAATTATATTCATCAATAAAATTTTTGCCAAAATAGATGTAAAATTTATCATTTTTATAAACTAAGCGTGCTGATTCTGTTTGTTTATCATTTACAACTTCGCAACACTCAATGTTATTCCTGTAGATATCAATAAACGGAATAAATTGATTATGTTTAAGATAAATTAAGCCTACTATGTCTGGTAATATATTTTTTCCCATAGCTTTTTAATTTTTGTTATTGTTCCACAATTCATCCCACGCACTTGAAACTTGATTTAAGAATATATCAAAATCATTTTTAATATCATTGAGAACATCTTTAGTTTCATCAAAAAAATCATCAATTGGCGTTTGATTGTTACTATTTTGCACATTGCTTTTAACTTTTTGATTTTGAGCTTGCTTATTACTTGACTTACTAGATGATGCCTTCATACCACTCATCATTTTTTTAGCATTTTTGATTTTAGCATCATCTAATTTGATTAAGCCAACTTCTGCCAAACCGTAATAAAGTGCTTCCATAAGGATATCAATATTTGGTTCATCATCAATAACAGGATATAACCAGATATTTTGTGTTGCCAATACAAAATTTTCAACTTTAATTGGTGCCTGTACATCATAATACCAATCGATAACTTGATATATTTGGATATTTCTATTAAGCATAGATGCTCTACGTGGGCTAATTGGGAGATTTAACTCATTTAATTTATTGTAAAAAGCTATAGTAAATTTTGTAGCCATATCAGATAATGATTTTGGGATATTGGAACAATATTGTTTTAATTCATTTACCAAAGTTATAAGTCGTGTATCTTGCTTTGCCTTTGTTGCTTTATTTAATCCGGGACAATCATCGTCGTGCATAGTATTGATAATTTTAGCGAGATCATCACTTGAGAAATTATTTTTGATAGTGATAATTTGTGCAAACCTATCCGCCAGGGCTGTATCCAAAGGATTAGCACCAAGATAAGATAATGGATTCATAGCCGCAAAGATATATTTAAGATGGGGAATTTTCTTCCCCATCACACGCCTGTTACGGATAACTTCAAGCCATTTGTTTTGCATAGTAGGATTAGCACGCGAAATTTCATCGATAAGAATAAATTTTTTATCCCAAATTGTAATAGGTGAGTTAAGGTAATCAATATATCCTTGTTTCATTTTTTTAGGATCTGGAAATCCAACAACATCTTCAAACAAAGATTTAGAAGCATCATAAGCCTGAAATTCTTTATTTTCTGCATCTGTAGAATAACCTAAAAGTTGTGCTAATTTTTCAGAAAGTAAAGTTTTAGCAATACCATGCTCACCTACAAGCAATATAGGATCTTCAGTAATTAAAGCTGTAAGTAGCGGTTTTTCGTACTGTTGATATCCAAAAACGCCTGCGTCTTCCAGAATATTATTTAGATAGAATTTCATAAATACCCCCTTTTTTTTCATATTCTTACGATCTTTTTTTAGTATAAATTTAATATACCATTAGCATATGGTCTTTTATAATTCATTGGAATTCCAAACAAACCTGATTTAGTAGCCTCAATAACAACTGTTGCTCTTCCACCATTACTATTTTCAACACCAACATAATGTAATACATACTCATCATTTTCACCAGCTAATGATGTTACACCTGTTGCTTTTACGTCTACATTATAAGCATCCTTTACAAACTCTACTGCTATTTGTTCAATATCTCCATCATATATAGAAGTATTTGATACTCCCCATAATATACTAATGACTATCATTAAAATAGTATATACATATTTATCATTATAAATTTTTGTTCTTTTTATAGGATGAATAATAGCAAAGAATAACATTAAAAATACATTAATTACTTTATGTCCAGCTTTTTTGAGTGCACTTCTATCCAAAAACAAAAATACTAAAGCAGCAATTGAAAAAATAAATCTTATTGCAAAAATATGTCTACTTAAAATTATTTCTATTAAGATTGGCAATAAAAGAGATAATAATGATAATATCATAAACTTATCTCTCTGGAAATCAATAACTTTACCGCTATCTTCGATTATTCCGCCTACTGGTGGTGGCGCCATCATAAGTAAATGAGAAAGTTCAGTTTGTCCAATTGATTTCCATTGATCGTAGCCTTGTTTCCAAATTTTGGTATTTCGATCAATTTTGCCTTCTTTGGCAAGGTTTTCCATTTCAGCTTCTGTTAATGGACCTGTTTAAACGTTGTTCAAAAGAACGTACCAAACTGCGTTTGTGTTTTCCATAATGCTAACCCTTAAATTTGTTTGTTAAACTTTAAATTTTTTACGATTTGGAAAATTTCCAAATCTCGTTACAAAATTAAAAAGTCAAGAGTATCATATGATGATACGCTTAAATTTTTTTTTATTTTTTTTAAAATTTTTTTTGGTAGAAATAAGAAAATTGGTAAAATATGTAAAAAAAAGCGCAATTAACTTAAAAGTCAGTTTTTTAATTGAATTTTGGTTGAATAGCAGCCTGATGGGAAGTAATATACCATAATGGATTTTTGTTGGATATAAGAAATTATGGGGATAAGATTTTTCCTTGTTTACACAAAAATATTTACATTCCCGTTATTTATTATAGGGATATTAAAGAAAAACCTAATTTTCTATAAGTCCTATTAAAGGGTCCTTAAAGCACTCCTTTAATGCGCCTAAACACTTACTAAAGGGTCCTTAAAGGGACCCTATAGTATTTGTTTAAGGAAGCTAAAGAAACCTTTAGTAACCCTTTAAGGACCCTTTAGGCGGGAATTATCAAACAAGCCTTTTCCTTTAGTAACTACCTAAAAAAGTATCATAAAACTATATAAACTCTTAAATAAAATGCCTTTTTTCTTCAAAATTTATGAGCTAAATTATTCTTGTTTGATATTTTTTCTATTTTCAAAAAATTCACACTGGAATAAATGTTTGTATATTTCCAAATGCAGCAATAATTTTCTTCAGTTATTTTGTAAAATTTTTTGGTAAAATCAAATTATTATTTATATTTGCATTAACGGCTTGTATTCAGCAAAGAACATAATTTGAATAGTTAAGATTAAGAGATATAAGAATTATTTTTTTTTATGATTAACTTTTTTTTTTGAGTTTCAAGTTTCAATAAATTTCCGTAATTTTACTAATGTGTAAAAGTAAATTTTTCCGATAATATCTCTTTAGCTAAATAAACATTTTCAAAAATTCATTACATATTGCCTTTTAACCAGTAGTGATTATTTTTTGAAATAGTTGTGTGCAATTATTCTTTTGAAGATAATGCTTAAAATATTTTGGAAAGTTCAAGAATATTTTCTTTTTGATTTATTGAAACAAGTAGAGAATTACACCCAAAAAACAAATGTATACACTACAATTTAACTAACTTATCATTTCATTCACAATTAAAGGTTTATACTATGGGCTTATTCGACATATTCAACAAAGTGAAAGATTTTTTGGAAGAATCTGAAAATCACAGAAGTTCTTCCTATAGCCGTCAATCTAATACATCCTACAGTTCTGGTAAAATTGGTGGTAAAACTCTATCACAATGGGATAGTGAATGGAAATATATTGGAATTCTAAGTGAAACAGCTGATATCGATTTGCCTAACGAAGTTGGTTTGTACAGGGCTAAGTTAAATGGAAAAGTAGTTTATATTGGAAGAGCTATTGAATACAATAATGGTGGCTTACGAAAGAGATTAAGAGATTATACTCGTGAATCCAATAGTGCAAGAAAACACGGATCTGGAAGACTTATGAATGAACATCAGGATGAATTAAAAATTGAAATTTTAATAGTTGGCGATAGTGAAGATGGCGCTAAATTAACCAGAGAATTAGAAAGAGCTTTTATAACAAAATATAGACCAGCCTGGAACAAACAATTTCTATAATCAAAATTTACAGAGAGCTAAACAATTTTTTTACCACGTACACTGCCGGCAATATTAGCCCTACTAGCATAGGTTCAATTATAGTTGGGAGATAGTTATCTTTTATTATATACCACGTAAAAGATAAAACTATACTCCCTATTAAAATTACTATGGCTGATTTATTATCAACCAAAAAATTTTCGTAGTAACAGCTAAAAATTATAAATATTACGCCGGGCAAAAATATCGTCCCAATTGTATACCAGATATCGATTACAGATGGTATCAAAAATGTTATTATAACTACAATAATTGATATCAAACTTAACGCTATGAGAGCTTTTGTTTTAACGTTAAATTTTCGAAAGTAATCTATTTTTTCAAATATATCCCTGCTAACAATTGTTGAACTTAAAAACATAAAACTATTGGATGTTGAAAGAATTGTTGCAAACATTGCTACGTAAAAAATTCCTTTTAACCCATCTTCTAAAACTCTTTCTGCATAAATAGGATAGGATAACACTGGATTAGTAATATCTGGCATAACAGCCCTAGCATACAATCCTGTTGATGTAGTTAAAAAATCAAACAAAAACCAGAAAAATATCGATATAATTATCCCCCACATTGCAACTTTATCATTTTTAGCAGCACTTGCACGTTGATGAAATCCCGGATCTGCAAATGTCCATAATGCTATCAAAAACCAAACTAATAAATATGTAAATGGTAAGCCACCTGTTAATTTTAAATGGTTTTCTGGTAATTTCATTGCTAAAAAGTTATATCCGCCAAACGTAAAATAAGATATCAAAACAATCATAATGAAACCTAAAAACATAAAGAAAAATTCGTAGGAATCAGTCCAGATATTAGTTTTGAAGCCACCTTTATATAAAAAAAGTGATGAGAAAAATAGAGAAATGAGAATTGATAGATAAAGATTTATATTAAATATAAATGATATAAGGCTTCCTATCATAAATATATACGGTGCTGGAGATACAATAATTAGCAAGATAAAAGCTACAATTATTGAAATAACACGATTATATTTCTTTTCAACTATCTCTGCAATTGTATAAATAGATGCATTTCTTACTTTTTTTGCAAAAAATATTGCAAAAAGAATAGCAAAAATATAATAAGGTAACCCTTGTGTAAACCAGGAAGAAACTCCATAGCGATATGAAAATTCACCTGCACCTAATATGCCCCCATACCAGGTAGCAACAGTTGTCAATACATAAAAAAATAAATTTAATTTTCTTTTGTGTAAATAAAAATCTTCATCTTGCGAACTGACATTGCGAGTGCTATAATAGGCTATTAAAATAAGCGATAAAAGAAAAATAACAAAAATTACATAATCCCAAAATTGAAATATTGGTCTAATTTCCATATTTTATAAAATATTTTAAATCTCTTATGATAAAAATAAAACCATTTTTTATTGATAATTCAAAAGTATTTTCTGTTGCAACATTACTAATACTTTCTCTTTTTCCAAAGGTCAAACTTTCATTCTTCAATTGATACATCAAACCTTTAGTAGTAATCTTTGTTTGATCATCAAAAGCAAAAAGGGAAATTACTTCCCCTTTTTTAGCTTTTAACTTTACTTTTCCAGTAATCACACTTAATATGCTTTTACCGTGTATTAAATGTAAATTTAATTTATCTGCAAATTTTAGCAAGATACTTAAATTCCCAATAGAATGATCTAATCTTTCGCCAGTAGCGGAAATAATTACTAATTCAGTATAATTTCGGTCCATCAAAAATTTAATTGTTTTCTCGATATCCGTATCGTCCTGACTGCTAATTTTAATAACTTCTGTTTTGTTTTTATAAAATTCCAGCACTTCAGCTTTTATTGAATCTAAGTCTCCTATGATAAACTTAGGAATCATACTTTTTTTTATCAACTTATTTGCGCCACCGTCAGCACATATTATATCTGAAAATCCAATTTTTTGGAGTTGAAGAACATTTTTAAATTTAAAATAATCTCCGTTAGCAATAACTATAGCTTTTTTCATTTTATATTCAATTTTTTCTTAATATTTTCCGGAATACCATCTTTATGGATCAAAAAATTAACTATTTTTAATTTTACGTAATCTTCATTAAAGAAATAATAACCTTTGTCTCCAACATTTCTACTTCCAGCACCAGAATCTTTAATCAAATACCATCTTTTACCATCAATGTCTGTATAACCTAACAAATGCACACCGTGGTCATCATATGTTGTTCCATTATAAAATCTAAACATTCTTGCATCATCATTTATTTTATCAAAAGGAATATCAAATTCTGGAACAACTGCAACTTTAGCCCAGGAATCAATACCAGGCTCGGATACATCGCCACCAATTGACATAGAAATATTTTTTTCAATAGCAAAATTAATAATTTGCATAAATTCATTCAGTGGTACATTATAATATTCATCACTAAACCACCAATTATCCGGCACTTCGTAAACAATTTTTTCATAAAATGGATATTTATTTAATGAAATGATAGAATAATAATCATCCAAATTCAACCCAACATAATTCTGGAAAAATTGTTGTGGTGTCCATTTTTTACCTTCATAAGTAAATTCAGTTGGAGGCTCTTTCATATAAGTATTTAAAATATTTTTGATACCATCAATTACAAATGTTTCGCTCCAAAAATTGTTTTTCTTAACACTTTCTAAAAAGCTCTTAATTTCACTAAACATTGCGGCGTGGTCATAAACTTCCTGGCCATCTAATAATCCAGTGTAAACATCATAAGGAACACATCCATATTTTTTCCATAATCTTAACAATGCATCAGCCATTGAACCTTCACCTATGTGAGTTTTACCGCGTGTTTTTACAAATTCTGTTGCCTTTTCTATATATTCCAAATAAGCATTATACATTGGAGAAAGACGAATTTTTTTATTTTTCAGTCTGTAAATTTCAGATTCAAAAAAAGATGTTGTGGAAAATGACCAGCAAGTATTAGTAATTCCTTGTGATATTGGTGTATTGTGCCAAACATATTTAAATTCACTAATAGATTTAGGTATTTTAATATTAGATAAATCAACTTTCATTACAGTTTTAGTTTTCTTCTTTTTGGCTTTAAATTCATTAGCTTTAGTTTCGATCGTATCGTAATAGCCTTTTTTAGGTTCAACAAATATAGCTTTTTGTGGCTGTTGTGCTAAAAGAAACGAAAATGCAATAAGTGTTAAGATTAAAGTTCTCATTTTACACCTCTAAATGGTTTAATTAAATCTATCTAATTTGAATTTTTCGCCAAGATATAATTCTCTTACTTTTTGATCATTTGCCAATTGTTCAGCGGTACCTTCTCTAAAGATCTGCCCACTTATAAGAATATATGCTCTATCAACGATACTTAATGTTTCATGGACATTATGGTCTGTTATTAAAATACCCAATCCTTTGTTTTTCAAATTTGCAACTAATTTCATAATATCTTCTACAGCAATTGGATCAACACCGGCAAAAGGTTCATCCAATAAAATAAATTTTGGATTAGAAGCTAAAGCTCTAGCTATTTCACACCTTCTTCTTTCGCCGCCACTTAATTGATAACCTTTATTTTTTCTTATGTGAGTAATACTAAAGTCTTCCAATAATTCTTCTAGCCTTTTTTTCCTTTCAGTTTGTGTCATTTTCATCATTTCCAAAATAGCCATAATATTATCTTCAACAGAAAGACCTCTAAACACCGAAGCCTCTTGTGGTAGGTATCCAATTCCCATTCTAGCTCTTATATGCATTGGTTCTTTGGTTATATCTTTGTCATCAATAAAAACTTTTCCGCTATTTGCTTTAATAAGACCTGTAATCATATAAAATGTTGTAGTTTTTCCAGCACCGTTAGGACCAAGTAATCCTACAATTTCACCTTGCTTTACATTTACAGATACTTTATTAACTACAGTTCTTTTTTTATAAATTTTAACTAAATCTTCGCTTTTAACAATTGATTGCATATAAGGTAAACTCCTTAAAAATAATTTGAATAATCCCTTTTCAATCGTTTAATAACATCTAAAAAATAATATTTTTGTTCGAAAAACTCAAAATTATAAAGGAAAAATTCTTTTTCATTATTTACAATTTTATTTTCCGGGAAATAATCGCTTTGTACATCATTATAAAGTTTAATATCTGAAATTTTAGCAGAATCTATAATTATCTTACCATAGTCAGCACTAATTTTTACAACACCATTTGGAATAGTATCTTGTTCAATGATATAGTAATATCCCAATACTTTATTAATCAAATCTACAAGTTTAGGTTTATTATTTTCAAAATAGACAGAAATATTATCAGAACTTACTTGATTATAACGATATTCACCTATTTTGATTTTTTCTATTATCAATGAATTTTTAATAAAATCAATACGATTTACTATATTTTTATTTTTATAAATTTTTATAGTATCCGAAATAAATTGACTTTGATTATAAATTATTACCGGTTTTGTATTATCATACTTGCTTAATGTGATAGTATCATTATTTTTAATATTAACAAAATTTGAAAAAGAATATAAAACTCCATAAAACATATGAACAGAATCAACTAAGTTAACATTTGTAATAGATAATTTTTCTACTTCAATTCGTCTGGCTTTTATCAAAATTGTATCATTATCTCTGTAAGATATAAAATAAGGATTATCATAAAAATAGGCTTTTCTTTCAATATGATAATATTCAAGTGTGTTACAATATAAATAAGAATTATCTTTTTGGTCATAAACTTCAACTTTTTCTTTAGCAAGAGCGTTTTTGGTTAGACGGTAATAAATAATCTGGTTTGCTTTTATCCGATAAGTGCTATCAACTAAAGTAACATTTTCCTGTGCAATTGCTTTTCCCTCATTGGAATAATAAGAAAGATAATTACAAGTTAGAACTTTTTCATCACTTATCAGCTTAACATTATCATAAAAAAAAGCTGTTTGATCTTTATAATTATAATTTCCTCTGTTAGATTTTAATATTATATTTCCATCAATCAATTTAACATTTTGTTTGGCTTCAGCAATTCTTGTATTGCCATTGTAAAAAACATACGGAGCGGATAAAACTTTATTATTTTGAGTAATAACAACATTTCCCAACATTTCTACAGTATTTTTTGTAATATTTTGGATAGCTCTATCACAAGTTATGGTTACATTTCCTTGTTTAACAACAACGTTTCCAATAACTTCTCTTATAGATTGCTCATTAACATAAGAACCGACTAATTGCCTTCCCGTAACAAATAAGGGATCACCAGCAAATAAAATTGATGATATTATTATAATGCATATAATTATTTTATTCATTAGTAATTGATGTTGAATTAGTTATGTAAACAATATCTCTTATAATATAATTTCTAATTCTGCTATCAGATTCAAACCCATAACCCTGAATTTTTTCAGTTGGTGTTATTACTGTAACAAATTTATCAGATGAAAAACGTCTTGTACTATTATTCCAATGTAATTCATCAGTTTGAATTTTAACTCCTTCAAAATTATAAGCGTAAACATTTTTTCTAGCGACCATATCTTTTGTAATATCGTTAATTTCTCCTTCTTTGCATGTCAATATAAAATCTTTCTCGCCATTTTCAGAAAAAAATACAATATTTACTGTATCTTTCAAAAGAGTTTTTTGAATATCTGCATATGAGAGTAAATGTTTGGTAAATACTCGTGCTCTCACACAATTTTCATCAGAGATTAAAATAGTTGCATCAAACGATTCATAGGTTGCTTTATCATCATATTTAACGCTGGCAATTTTAGGTCTATATCTATTTTGAGTGCAAGATATTAAAATTAAGGATAAAAATAAAATAACTAACTTTTTCATTTGTTATTAAGCCCTAAATCAATTAAATCGTGCATGTGGACAACACCAATAGGGAAATTATTTTCATTAACCACAATTAATGATGTAATTTTATACTTTTCCATTTGATTCAATGCTAAATGAGCTAAAAGATCTTTTTTAATAGTTTTTGGATTAGCCGACATTATATCACTTGCTACAATATTATCAAACGAATCAAATTTTTCAAATGCTCTACGAATATCACCATCTGTAATAACACCTAATAATTTTCCATTTTCATCTGTTACTGTTGTTACTCCCAACCTTTTTGAAGAAATTTCATAAATAATATCTTTAATTTTGCTGTTTTGAGAAACTTTTGGAATATTTTCTCCAGTTTTCATTATTTCACTAACATATAAAGCAAGCTTTTTCCCTAATGAACCGCCCGGATGATACATTGCAAAGTCTTCTGGAGTAAAATGCTTGCACTGGAGCAATACAATTGCTATAGCATCCCCTAAAGCTAATGTTGCCGTCGTGGATGATGTTGGAGCAAGATTATAAGGACACGCCTCTTCTTTTATATCAAGATTTAATGTTATATCAGATACTTCTGCTAACTTGGAATGAATATTTCCTACAATCGATATTATTTTATTCCCCATTTTTTTTAAAATTGGAACAAGATTTAATACCTCTTCCGTATTACCACTGTTAGAAATTAAAATTACAACATCTTCGGAATTAACTGCCCCTAAATCGCCATGAACTGCATCAGATGGATGTAAAAATATTGCATTTGTTCCTGTAGAATTCATAGTAGCAGCAATTTTTCTTGCAATTAATCCAGATTTCCCCATACCAGAAAGCACAACTTTGCCTTTACTTTCCAATATAGTTTTAATGCTCAAGAAAAAATTTTCATCTATTTGATTAACTAAATTTTGTAGGGCTTCAGCCTCATTAATAATAACATTTTTACCATTTTGAAGAATTGTATTTTTATCAATATCAATTGTTTTCATTAATATCCCCGGAAAATATTTTAGTAAGTTCATATAAAGCACATTCTTCTTTACAAATATATTTTGCAAATCTTTTAACTTCTCTCCTAGCTGTTTTAACTGTTATTGGTAGCGCAACTTTTTCAAGAAGTGGAATATCGAGCAAACCGTCGGCAATAAATGCAGTTTGCGAAAAATCAATTCCAATTTCTTTTAATAATTTTTCAGCTTTACCAACTTTATCCAGAGAAGATTGAATTAAATAATCAACCTTTAATAAACATTCCTGCTGATTAGTTAATTTTGCACCTGTAATAATTGCTACTTTTTTACCATGTTCTTGGATAACATTACAAAGTTTATCAAACCTTTCGTAATTACACACGCCAAAATTTTTGCATCTACCTTCACCACTGCAAATAATTACGCCTTCGAGATCAAAAATAACTATTGCAGTTTGATTATATAGGCTATTAACTTCAGTTTTGCTTAGCAAGTTCATCGAAATGTTTAATTTTAATTAAAAACTTTTCCATATCTGCAAGCGGGAATTGGCTACCAGAGTCACTTAAAGCTTTTGCCGGTTCCGGATGAACTTCCATAAATAGCCCTGCCACTCCTATAGCAACAGCTGCTTTGGCCAATGGTTCTATAAATTTCGGCATTCCTCCAGAAACGCCCCCAGAAGAAGGTATTTGCACAGAATGAGTTGCATCCATTATTACTGGAAATTCTGTTTCTTTCATTATTACCAGCCCACGCATATCAACAACAAGATTATGATAACCGAAAGTTGTACCTCTTTCAGTTAACATAACTTTTTCATTTCCAGTTGATACAACTTTCTCAGCAGCATATTTCATATCCTCTGGTGCAAGGAACTGCCCTTTTTTGATATTTACAACTTTATTAGTTTTTCCTGCAGCTATTAATAAATCTGTTTGCCTGCAAAGAAAAGCTGGTATTTGCAAAATATCAACATATTTACTAACCTTTTCAACTTCTTCTGCTGTATGAACATCTGTTACAACTGGTATTTTATATTTTGTTCTTATCTCATCTAATATACCAATAGCTTCCTCAAATTCCAATCCCACAAAAGAATTAAGGCTTGTTCTATTTGCTTTTTTGTAACTTGATTTAAAAATGTAAGGAATACCTAATTTAGTTGTAATTTCCATTAATTTATCAACAACTATAAAAGGTATTTCTCTATTTTCAATTACACAAGGCCCAGCAAGTAAAACTAAAGGATTATGGTTCGATATTTCCAAAGAATTAATTTTGATTTTTTTCATCTTTTTTATAATTTATTGTTTGAATTTAACTTTTAAATATACGTAAATTTTATGAATTTTAGAAAGTTAATCACAATATTATCATTAATTATCGAATTATCTTTTTCGCAAACATTTTCTTCTGCTTATGATTTTTCCCTGGGTAATTCCACTGTTTCAAATATCTTTACAAACTCATTTGGTCAAATTACTAATCCGTCATTATCAAACTTTCAAAAACAAATTGAAACAGGAATTTATTACTCACCCGGACTTTTTAATCTTGAAGAATTAGCAATTTTTGGATATTCACTAAATTATCCAATAAATAATGTTACAAATATAGGTTTTGCGTTTTATAATAACAGCTTTTCACTATACAAAAAAAATTATTTTAATTTTAACCTATCCTATTTTTTTGACGCTTTAATTATACCAGGCATAAACATTGCTTTCGATTATGTTGATGTTAAAAACTACAAATCAGATTATAAAATAGTTTCTGATTTTGGTATTACTTCTTTAGTAAATAGCAATTTATCATTCGGTTTTGTCATAAAAAATCTTTTCAAAACATCTCATTATAAAAACGATAATGATATTACACATAAATATCAACTTGGTTTATCTTATTATTTGGATAATTATTCATTATTAAGTTTATCTGTTGAAAAAGAACTATATCAAAAAGTTAATTTTGCAGCTGGAACATCACTTAAATTAGTTGATTTTTTATATTTAAATATTGGATATCAAAATAATCCCTCTTTACAAAATTATGGCTTTACTCTTTTTATAGACAATTTTTCTTTGGAGTATGCTCTTTCAATACATAATATTTTAGGTAATACTCATCATATTTCATTATATTATTCAACAGATTTATTTATTAATAAATATCATAAAACAAACGATATGTTTCTAAAATGAAACTATTTTTAATACTTATTTTATCTTTTAATTTTCTCTTTTCTCAATCAATTATTGATACTTTAAACAATCCAATAGACAATGATTTTTTTGATAATGATAATTTAGAAGAGCAAAATTTAGAATACATTAACGACATTTTATACTATTACAGATTAAATCCAATCAACATAAATACTGCCGTTTATTCAGATCTGGCACAATTCCCTTTTGTTTCACACAATACAATATTTCAAATTCTTAATTATCGCAACGCAAAAGGAAAAATCAAAACTATAAATGAAATTTTTGATATACCTAATATAAATTATAATGAAGTTATTAATCTTTTACCCTATATTACATTGAAAGATTTTTCAACACAAAAAAAATACAATAGGTTTTTCTATCAAAATCGAAATAAAATATTACAGGATACATCTATAAGTTTTACAAACAGGATAGAAGTTTTAAATAAACTTTCCTATAATTACGATAACTACTCGTTAAATTTTACTCAAATTAAAAATACATCAGATAATAAATTTTTTTCAGATTACTCATACTCTTTAAGTGCATACAACATATTTGGTAATGATAATCTGACAATTGGTAACTATAAATTGAAATTTGGTTGTGGCTTAATTATGGATAATGGATACTTTCGCCAATCAATAACAAATCCAAATAGCGATATCAAATATAATACAAGTGATATTAGAAATTATTATGGCAAATCTCCGTACACAATAAAAGAAGGTTTAGCCTACCAATATCAACATAATTTATTTAGCACTGTCATATTCTATTCTCGGAAAAAATTATCTGCTAAAATTGATACTAATAATAATATTATATCAATCTATTCATCAAGATATGAAAATAAAGAACAAATTATTGCAAACAGAATTGGAACAATTCTTTCCTATAATTTTGATTTTTTATATACATCTTTACTCTTTGAAAATTTAACTTTTGAAAAACCATTTTTTATCAACAATAGTAAATACAAATCTTTCAACAATTTATCTCTTTATTTCAATTTACTATTGCCTAATATATTATTAAATAGTGAAATAGCATATCAAAACAAAAGATTTATATATGAAATATCAGGCAATTTTAAATTATCTCAAAAGTTAAACATTGGTAGTCAATACATTAAATTTAAATCAGATATGTTATTTGCTAACAGTAAAATTTTTGGCTTTTATAAGCCAAGCTTTGAAAATGAAATTTTTTATAACACTATAACTTATTCAAATAAAAAAGAAAGCTATTATTTCTATTCACTATATCAAAAAACTAATAAAACAAGTTTTAATGATTTTATCAAAATTGACAATAAATATGCTTTTGGATATATTAACCAGCAATCACTTACAATAAACCATTTAATTACAGCAAGTTTTTCTCAAAAAGATTTTTATAATCAAAACAAAAATCAAATATCTACAAGATATTCAATTAAAATTATTCCAAGTAGCAAAGCAAATTATATAACAGATATTAGAATTACTTCAAATGGGAAAAATACAGGATATGCTTTTAGCGAAATGCTAAATTATTCGCCAAATAAAAATATAAGCCTAAAAGCAAAGTTCAATTATTTTTCAATCGAAAATTATGATAATATAATTTATACATTTGAAAATGATTTATCTGGTTATATCACATCAAATGTACTTTATAAAGATGGCTTTTCAAGTTACTTTATAATAAAATATCAAATTAAAAATTTTGCTATATCTGGTAAATATTATTATAAGTATCAAGAAAAAATAAGCGAATTAGTAAAGGAAAAATCAAATAGCTACTTTGTTTTACAATTTGATTATGAAATATAATGACTAAAATAATTCCATAGATAATGTATTAAAACATTTGAAAGGAATAAAAGAATTGCATTCATATAACTTTTTTTGAGTTTTAGGAAAAATATTGAGTAGTAAAGTATAATAAAAGTAATGATGTGAATTATTACAACAAAGTATCTAATTAATACAAAATTAATTCCGTAACCGTAAAATATAAAAAAATAAAGAAAAAATTCAATCAAACCAAAAAAAAGCCCAATCCATAAAAAATTTTTTTTATCATTAAATATTTTCATAAAAAAAATAAATACAACCACAAATTTTGAAAATTCTTCAATTAGAACTTTTACAAGGATAGTTAAATTATCAACGCCCAATTTTAATAAAATTAAATCTATACTAAAAATAATAAATACAATAAATAAAGCAATGATAAAGTTTAGAATTATCTTATTGGTCTTTAGCATCCTTTTTATCTTTCCATAAAGAAAGTAAAATTGACACAACTAAAGTAGCAATAATTATGCCGAGAGAAATTGAAGTAGGAATTTTATACCATTCAGATACAATTAATTTAAAACCAACATATAACAACAGCAAAGAAACACCGTGCTTTAAATAATAAAATTTATTAAGAATACCAGCGAGTACAAAAAATAAAGCTCTTAACCCTAATATTGCCATTATATTTGAAGTTATAGCAATAAATGGATCTTGTGTAATAGCCAAAACAGCAGGAACAGAATCAATAGCAAAAATTATATCCGCACTTTCAACAAGCAAAAGTGCAACAAATAAAGGAGTAGCAAAAATCTTCTTCCTTATAGGATGACGATAAAAGAAATGTGGTTTATCGTATAGTGTATCAACTACAAGAAAACGATTTATAAAACCTATAATTGGATTATCAGCAAGATTTAAGTCTTTTTCTTCTTCATCATTTATTGCTTCTTTAAACATTTTAAAAGCAGCATATAATAAAATAACACCAAAAATAAAAATAGTTGGCTTAAAGATTTCAATTAATTTTACACCCAGTAATATAAAAATAACACGGAAGACAATAGCACTTAAAATTCCCCACTTTAATACATGTGGTTGATTTTTATAGGGTATATCCAAAGATTTGAATATTAATATAAACACAAAAAGATTATCAATAGATAAAGATTTTTCTATTAGGTATGCAGCTAAATATTCAAATGCTGGTACATGGTTTCTATCATAAAAAAAATAGATAAATATATTAAAGATTAAGGCTACTGATATCCAGATTACACTCCACCATATTGCACTTTTTAAAGATTTTTCTCCATGAGTATGATCAGTCACATATAAATCTATATATAACATAATTGTAATAATAATAGCAAAAATAATCCACAATATAATTTTAGTATCTAACAATTTTTTCTCCATAGTTTTTTTATTCTAATATTATATAATAAACAAAAATATTTTTAATAAAAAACGACTTTTATTAAAAATATTTTAAGAAATTTTTTAAAATATAAATATTAAAATTTTTTCTTAAAAATTGAAATTATAATGGAAATTGTTAATATTAAAACTATGATAAGTAATGAAATTTCGGAAGGAATTTTATACCAATCAGTAATTAAAAGTTTTATACCAATATAGAAAAGCAAAATAGAAACACCATGTTTTAAATATTTAAATCTAGTAAGAATACCAGCAAGGAGAAAATATAGTGCTCTAAGTCCCAGTATTGCCATAATATTTGAAGTAATAGCAATAAATGGATCGTATGTAATTGCAAGAACAGCTGGAACAGAATCTACTGCAAAAACAAGATCTGCACTTTCAACTAAAACAAAAGCTAAAAATGAGGTTGTAAAAACTAATTTACCTGTTATCTTGTCCTTATAGAAAAAATTTTTACCTTCATAATTAGTATCTATTTTGTAAAATTTATTTAGGAACTTGATAATCGGATTTCTATTTAAATTTATTTCTTTCTGTGATTTTGATATGGCTTCTTTTAACATATGGTAAGCAGCATATAATAAAACTAAGCCAAAAATATAAATTACAAAGTGAAAATTTTTTATTAATTCAACCCCAAGTAAAATAAAAACAACTCTAAAAATAATAGCTGTTATAATACCCCATTTTAAAATATGTGGCTGGTTTTTAGGTGTTATTTTTAACGAAGTAAAAATCATTAAAAACACAAATAAATTATCAACAGAAAGAGATTTTTCTACTAGATATGCGGTAATATAATCAATAGCAGGTTTATGATCTTTTGAATAATAATAGTATATAAAAATGCCAAAAATAAAAGCAACTGCAATCCAGATAACACTCCAGATTGCAGCTGACTTAAAAGATTTTTCACCATGAGAATGATCAGTAATATATAAATCTATATATAACATTAGTGATACAATTATACTAAATCCAAGCCAAAAGTAAATTTCCATAATTTAATCCATTGTTTTTAATTAAACAATAAAAGTATTTGTTAAGTTCATTATGGGAGTAAAATTGCTGCTGATATAACTGTTGTCCAGCTACCTGTTTCATCCCCTTCACTCGTTTGAGTAATATTAAAAGTTCTAACTATTTGCCCGGATAATTTAAAAACCTGTTCTTTTTCGTCCCATGATTGTTCAGCATCAAATTCAATACCTAATGTACTTGCTAACATGGAAGCAGCAAGATCTTCGGCATAATCACCAGCTTTTTTTTCATCTTCACCATAAGGATGATGTTCTGAAAGATAGCCATACATAGATGGATCGGCTGGTAAAGCAACACCGATAGATGAAGCAATTAATCTGCTAGGTTCATTAGTAGAATTTCTAGCTATTACAGCAAATGTAATTTGACCAGGTTGGATCAATTTTAACCCTTCCTCACGATCAATAATTTTACAACCAACAGGATAAATGCTACTTACTGAAACTAAGTTACATTTTTCAATGCCAGCATCACGAAGTGCTAGCTCAAAGGAAGCTAAATACTCTTTGTGCTTCCCGACCCCTTTTGTAAAGAAAACCTTTGTTGGTACGTACAATTTCTCCTGGTTCCTTATATTAGTTAGTGATGAGTTTAATAAATTTTCTTTTACCTACTTTTAGAACTTGTTCATTTTGAATTTTTACCGTCGTATTAAAATCTGTTATTTTTTCTCCAGCTAAAGATACGCCTCCTTGCTCTATTAGTCTTCTTGCTTCACTTTTTGAAGACGCAAAATTAAGTTTTACTAGCAATTCAACTATATTTATATCTTGATTTTCAATTTTGAACTCTGGTATATCATCAGGAATATCTTTTATAATAAAAATTTTATCAAAATTTTCTTCAGCTTCAATAGCCGCTTGTTTATCGTAATACATTTCAACTAATGTTCTGGCTAATCTTCTTTTTAAATCTCTAGGATTTACATTTTTATCTTCAAGTTGTTTTTTTATTTCAATAAGATCATCTTTACTTACATCTGTTGTAAGTTCATAATAAGTATAAATTAATTCATCAGGAATAGACAAAGTTTTGCCATAGATATCAAATGGTGTATCAGAAAGTCCAATATAATTCCCATAGGATTTACTCATTTTTTCTTTTCCATCAGTACCAACAAGCAAAGGCATTGTTAATATCACTTGTGGCTCCATACCATATTCACGTTGTAAATCACGTCCGACGAGTAAATTAAATTTTTGATCAGTACCACCAAGTTCAACATCACTTTTTATTTGAACAGAATCCATTCCCTGCGCTAATGGATATAAAATTTCATGCATACTAATAGGAATACCTGCTTTAAATCTATTATTAAAATCATCCCTTTCCAACATTCTGGCAACTGTATATTTTGCAGCCAATTTGATCACATCTTCAAATTTCATATTACCGAGCCAATCGGAATTATAAACAATTTCTGTATCCTTGATATTTAAAATTTTAGCCGCTTGTTCAATATAGGTCTTTGCGTTTATTCTACATTCTTCTAATGTTAGTGATGGTCTTGTAATATTTCTACCGGTTGGATCTCCAATCATACCTGTAAAGTCACCTATAATAAGAACTGCTTGATGTCCTAATGATTGAAATTGTGCTAATTTTCTTAATACTACACTATGCCCCAAATGTAAATCAGGCCTTGTTGGATCGCATCCTAATTTAATTCTTAATGGTTTAATATTTTTTATAGAGTTTTCAATTTTCTTTACTAATTCTACTTCAGGAATTATTTCAACAGCTCCTCGTTTAATTAAATCCATTTGTTCATTAACAGACGGAAAATGTTTCAATTTATATCTCCATTTTTTTTAAATTTTGACTACAAAAGTAGCATTTTTTTTTGATAAAAATCAACTATTAATTATTAATTATATTTTAATTTTTCTTGATTGTTCTCTCATGAAATCTCTATCTGCAATACTTTCTCTTTTATCATAAGTATGTTTACCTTTTGCTAATGCAATCTCTACTTTTGCCTTACCATTTTTAAAATAAATTTTTAAAGGAACTAATGTAAAACCTTTCTCTTTAATTTTCGAAGATATTTTTCTAATTTCACTGCGATTCAATAGCAATTTTCTATCTCTTCGTGGATCATGATTAAATCTATTGCCTTGCTCATATTCGTTGATATGTGCATTAATTAAAAACACTTCCCCATTTTTTACAGTAGCATATGCGTCTGATATATTAGCTTTTTTTGCTCTTAAAGATTTCACTTCTGTTCCAACAAGACAAATACCTGCTTCCCATGTTTGCAAAATAAAATAATCATGATACGCTTTTTTATTAACTACAACGGTATAATTTGTATTTTCTTGTTTCATAACTAAAATTTTATTATTTTTACAATTTACAAATATAAACTTGTTAACAAAAATAAAAAAATATTTTATGCCATTACGAAAACCTACTGATAGTTTACGTGTTCCAAATGCTAGAAAAAAAAATATAGAAGTATTCAAAAATACTATTCCACAACAAAAACCACCTAAAATTGAATACAATTGCTTTTTTTTCTTTAATTACGATAAAACAGAAAGAAAACAGTTCCTTAGTTTAAAAATTGAAAGTGTTTTATCTTTTTCCTCTTTCAGTTATGAAATCTCCACAGAATTACAAAGAAAAGGAAGCAGTGTTGATATTGGAATTTTAGGTTTAACTACCCAGGTAAATAATGCACCACTGGAAACAAAAGCCAGCAAAATTATAAACTTTGATGATCTATTTGGTGAATTGACAATTAATATAATTAAATATGATGGTTGCGAAAATACTTGTAAAATCAAGTTCAATTTATATGAAAAAAACATTGAAATAATAGAAACAAGCGTTACTGAAAAAACCAACAATAGAATTTTTTGCAATTTTATCATAGCAAAATATTTAAACACCTTTTCTAATGATATATAGGTAATTTTATGATACCCGAACTTTTTTCAATTGGTCCCCTTACTGTTTATAGCTATGGTTTAATGGTAGCAATAGCATTTTTAGTATCTGGCTCTCTTCTAACAAAAGAATTTCAAAGAAATACAATTGATCAAAATATCGCTTCAAATACTATAATTCTTGCAATTGTTTTTGGTATTATAGGTGCAAGATTATTTCATGTTTTTGAAAATTTTTCATTGTTTTTAGAAGATCCTTTATCAATGATTTTTTCTTCAGGTGGATTAACCTATTACGGTGGATTAATTACCGTAATTATAGCACTCTATATCTATTTTAACAAAAAAGGTCTCAAATTTCTCAAAATAGCAGATATAGCATCTCCAATGTTAGCACTTGGATATGGTATTGGAAGAATTGGTTGCCATCTTGCAGGTGACGGCGATTATGGATTACCAACAACTCTACCATGGGGAACAATTTATGCAAATGGAACTGTAAAACCTTCCAATCTTTTGTATGAGTATATGCTCAATAATCCAACAGTTGCTCAACAATATAATTATTTTGAACTTTCTAAAATTCAAGTAGCACAAGATAAATTTGGAATTATTACACAATTTGACCTTATTACCAAAATGCACCCAACGCCAATTTATGAATTTTTAGTAGCTTTGTTAATATTCTGGATTTTATGGCGTGTAAGAAAAAATTCATTTAAAACTGGTTCAATTTTTTACATGTATTTAATTCTTTCTGGTATAGCCAGATTTCTTGTTGAAATAATTAGATTAAATCCACCACTAATTTTTAATCTTTCCGAAGCACAATTTATTTCTCTTATCTTAATAATTTTAGGTATTGGCGGTTTAATAAAAAATAAAGAAACACTAATAAATTTTGTAAAAGTTAATGGATAGAAATATAATATTCGGCAGAAAGCCAGTTTTAGAAGCTATTACCAGCGGAAAAGAAATAGAAAAAATATACATTCTTTTCAATACTAAATCAGATATTATAAATAAAATTAAATCAGAAGCACATAAAAGAAAAATTCCTATAAGCGAATTACCCAAAAATAAATTTGAAAAATTTGGAACAGAAAACAATACACAAAGTGTTGTTGCATTACTTACCCAAATAAAATATTATGACTTAGACTTTGTTATAGATTATGCAAAGAATAACCACCCTCACATACTAATGATTTTAGAAGAAATTCAAGATACCCATAATCTTGGAGCAATATTGAGATCTTGTGAATGTTTTGGTGTTAAAAGTATTATTATTACAAAAAATAATTCTGCAACAATAAATAACACTGTTTTTAAAACATCCGCTGGAGCATTAAATCATCTTTTTATTCATAAAACACATTCTATTCAAAATATTATCAAGGTTCTAAAAGAAAAAGGCTTCTGGATATACGGTTCAACATTAAAAGAAGCAAATTTCTTAAATGAAACTAAAAAAATTTATCCTGCTGCCATAATTATGGGAAATGAAGAAAAAGGTATAAAAACATCAACTCTTAAAAGTTGTGATTTTAAAATTAAAATTCCTATGATTGGAAAATTAGATTCACTGAATGTATCAGTTGCTACTGGTATTATTTTATACGATTTTACCCAAAATAGATAATCATTTTTTACCAATGACAAAAACTTTTTTATATACTTCACTGTTGAAATTTTCAGAGTTTTTGCTTTCTACATATAAAATGTAAACTCCAATTGGTAATTTCCTATTATTATCATCTGTTCCATCATAGATTATGCTATATTTTTGCGGTACCAATTCATCTGTTATTAAATTTTTTATTAATCTGCCCTTCGCATCAAAGATTTTAATTCTAATTTTATTGATATTATTCTTTAAATTTAATGTAATTGTTGTAAAATCTTCAAATCCATCTCCATCCGGTGAAAAAGGATTAGGAAATAATTCGATATTGCTGTTTGTATTTTTGTTTTCAATTTCAATACTATTTTTTGCAAACGGTGTTCCACCTTTTAGGGCAAGTGAACTTCCCCAATTTGTATAAAAGTTAGAAGGTAAATTAAAATTTATTTTTTCAAGAGAAATATTTTTTGTTGTTTTGATAAATTTATGCATCATATTATCATACCACATACTATCAATAATATTATTGAATGCATCCAACAGATATAATTTTTTACCAGTTGTTGTTAAACCAAATTCATTTATATTATATACTGTATATCTATTTTTCAAACTATCCTTCGAAATATTATAATTGCTAAAGATACTATCATTAGATGTCAAGATGTAAAACCCTTTGGTAGAGAGGTAAATAGTAGTATCGGCTATTAAGAAGTTTTTATTATCAAAATTAAATTTCCATCCTTCAATATTTATTGAATGATTATTTTTATTATATATTTCAACAAATTCACAATTATTGGTAGCCGGGTCGTACATAATTTCACTAAAAACAATACTTTCAAAATTGTACTCAGTTAAATTATGATAAGTCGAATAATCCATCGGAGTAGCTTTTCTTAAGCATATACTCCAGTTATTTTTATCATTAGAATTGCCATCCAATTTTATCTTTTCAATACTTTTTCTTGATTGTTTCGAAAAATTTGTATAATCAACACTATCAATTATAATATTGTTAGCATCATAAATCATTACTCCATCATTATCTGAAAGTGCACCAAATTTTGCCTGTATTACTTTCCCATTTATATTTTTGTATTTATTTTTGAATTTCAATGAATCATACGCTATAATACCAAAACTGTTCGGTGGTAGATAATAATCACTATTTGTAATGATTGCCTTAGTTGGATTAATCAAATCAGAAATATACCAGTTTTTTAAATTTATAGACTTATTACTTAAGTTGTAAATCTCAACCCACTCAGGTTCATCCGTATCAGGTGAAAACATTATTTCGGAAATTACAATTTCGTTTTGCTTATTGATAGCAAAGATTTCTTTTGTAAAATTATTATTTGATAAATCCTCATCATCGTTTAGAATAATTGCCCTATACAATCCAGCAATTGAATCGTTAGATATTAAGCCGGTGTATAAAGTTACCTCATCATTTGCTGCTATAAAATTATTATAATTTATTGTTTTATAATCTATGAAAATCGATGAAATATTTTTTTGTAAAATTACATAATTAAAAAAAAATGTTTCTTTTCCTTTATTTTGCAAAATAATACCAATTTGAGTATCATTACCATCATGAACAGGAAATATATCTTTTATTGCCAAATCTTTATTCTTTGGGGAAAGTGAATTAATTATTCCTGGAGTACTTTGCTCAATACTTAACGAAACACCCCAATTAGCTAGTAAATTTGTAGGTTGATTAACATCAATCCTTTCTATTGAAAAACCTGCTTTTGGCTTAAAGGATGAATTATAAAATAATGAATCGATTGTATTTCCATATGTATCTTTAATAACAACCGCATCGTAATCGTTATTTAAGTTAGGTAAATTTGGTAAAACATAATAATTAAAACTATAGTTATGAAAATTTATAATATCCTCACTTTTAGTAATTACTAAATACTGCTGTGGCAAAATGTATAAATCACTTAAAATTGTTACACTGTTTTTAGAATTATCTTTAATAATAAAATTTTTCAAGTTTATTTTACTATTACTTCTATTATATAATTCTACCCATTCAGGTTCACCATTTGCTGGATAGAACATTACTTCGTTTATTATAATATCATTATAATTAACGGACGGCATTAAAGTAATAATTTTTTTATTATTTTCCTGGATTTCATCGAATTCAGAAATTACCTCAATTAGTAAGGTTGCTTCTTTTGTGAAATAATATTTCTTTGGTATCAATAAAATAATTGAATCTTTTGGCGGAATATTCAAATTTGTTTGATATAATAATGAATCGGCAATGTCATCAAAATCGAAATCTAATGTTATAATAAGATTGAAATTATAAGATTTTATACCTTTATTTATTAGTTTTACCTCAAAAGATAATGTATCAAACAAAAAAATATGTTTATTATCATTAACAGTAATATCTTTAATTTCTATATCAAAATCAATAGGTGAAATTGAATTCTTATAACCAGGTGTGCCATTTAATTTAATAGAATTTCCCCATAAAGAATATAAATCATTAACATTATATTTTTCATCGGAATATCCCTGTTTATTGTTTGCTATGTAGGTATATGTATCAATTGTATCATTATTTTTAATAAGTTTCAAAGTTCTATCGGTGGTGTTAGCTATGCCAGAAGAGCCAAAGTTGTTATCGTTTATCTTTAATATTAAAGGACTGCCGTAAATAACATAAGGATTTTGATTCAAATCAATATTTGAAGGGAATATAACAGCATATTGATTAGGATGTAACTTTGTTCCAAATCCAGCTGAAATAATTGTATCAGGTTTAGATGTATGATAGAGTATTAGCCATTTATTTAAATCAATTGTATCTTTATTGGATGTATTGTATAACTCAATAAATTCAGAATAATTAGCAGATGGGTAAAACATAATTTCAGAAAAAACAACCTGGGCATATATCTTTGAAGCAATAAAAAAAAGAATACACACAATTATTCTTCTCATCGTACCCCCAGGTTTATAATATTTTTATAAAAATTTAAATCTTGCAGTAAAGTGTCTTAAGATAGGTGCTTCATATACAATCTGCATACCTTTAATACTCATTCTTCTTTTATAAGTTTCAATTACCGCTTCTGCAACATAATCCATATGACTTTGAGTGTAGACTCGTCTTGGAATTGCTAATCTTACTAGTTCCATTGGAGGATGAATCATATTTCCATTATCATCTTTTTTGCCAAACATCACACTACCTATTTCGCAACTTCTAATACCGGCATCTTCAAAAAGAGCAACAGCAACAGCTTGACCCGGAAAATGGCTCGGTGGAATATGTGGAACAAATCTTTTTGCATCAATATAAACAGCATGCCCACCTGTTGGCAAAAGAATTGGAACACCTGCAGCTTGTAATTTTTCACCAAGATACTCAACACTTCTGATTCTATATTTTAAATAATCTTCATCCAATCCTTCTTTAAATCCAATAGCAATAGCTTCTAAATCTCTTCCAGCTAAACCACCATAGGTAGGAAATCCTTCTGTTACAATCAGCATATTTTTACATTTTAAAGCGAGTTCACTATCATTGAGTGCCAAAAAACCACCAATATTAACGAGTGCATCCTTTTTAGCACTCATAGTGGCACCATCTGCATAAGAGAATATTTCTTTTGCTATCTCCACTACCGGCTTATCTGCATAACCTTCTTCTCGCAACTTAATAAAATATGAATTTTCTGCAAACCTACAAGCATCTATAATTAAGGGTATCCCATATTTTTTGCATATAGCACTAACTTCCTTAATATTTTGCATAGATACCGGTTGTCCACCACCTGTATTATTGGTTATAGTTATCATACAAAATGGAATATTATCAACTCCTTTTTCATTAATAAACTTTTCTAACTTTTCTGTATCCATATTTCCTTTAAATGGATGGATTACATCAGGATGTTTACCTTCTTCAATAACTAAATCTACTGCTATCAAGCCGTTTGATTCTATATTACCACGAGTTGTATCAAAATGAGTATTACTGATAATATATTTCCCTTTACCAAATTTTTGAGCAATGACAGAAAATAAAATATGTTCTGCAGCCCTACCTTGATGAGTAGGAATAATATATTTAAATCCAGTAATTTCTTGTATAGATTTTTCAAAATTGAAAAAACTTTTTGCATACGCATATGATTCATCGCCCTGCATAATTCCAGCCCATTGATTAGAGCTCATTGCAGAAGTACCACTATCTGTCAATAAATCAATAATAACATCTTCAGCTGGTACTAAAAATAAGTTATAACCTGCATCAACTAAAATTTTTTGTCTTTCTTTTTTAGTTGTAAACTTAATTGGTTCAACTGCTTTGATTTTAAAGGGTTCAATAATAGTTTTCATTTTATTTCCTCGTCAATTTTATAAAAAAAATAAAGTAGGGTATCTCCTATCCTTTTATCTGGTTCTTTTTTAAAATTTCCCAAATCTTTATCTTTGGTTTGTATTGATCTTTCAATTATCATTATACCATTATCTTTAAGTAAATCTCTATCTAACACATTTTCAACAACTTCATAAATATCATATTTAAAGAAAGGCGGATCTGCAATTATTATATCATATTTATTGTTTGTTGTTTTAGTATATTTTACAGCATCAACCTTAAAAATTTCTACAAATTCTTCAGCTCCGATTTTTTTTATGTTTTCAAGCAGTACATTATAAACAGGATAATTCTTTTCTATAAAATGAATCTTATTTGCACCTCTACTTAAAAATTCTAACCCTAATGAACCTGACCCCGAGTAAATATCTAAAACATCTATTCCTTCGAAATCTATTATATTATTTAAAATATTAAATAATGTTTCGCGTACTCTATCGGTTGTAGGACGTGTAAATTTTGATGATGGAGCCTTTAATGTATGCCCTTTATATTTACCTGATATAATTCGCATAAATATTTATGATAATGTTAATGCAACATTTGTAGCAAAAGTATAATTTTTTGATGTATATAATTTGCTATTTATAAGTTTAGGATTATAGGGTATATTATCAAAAGGATTTAGTCTTCGTAGAATAAATGTATTTGTTGCTTCAAAATGCTTAATAAATGTATCTGAGACATAGTTACCTGTTATAAAAAGATTTACAAACAAATCATTACTTTTAATATTTTCATTATAATAATTGTGTGTTTTTTCAATAATCTCACTTAATTCATCATAATTAAACATTCTAAAATCAATCATATTGGTTGGAGTATTATAGCTTAATGTAAAATAATTATTCCCAACGTAAACAATTAAATAATTCGAATTATCTACTTTGGGATAATATTTTATAAATCTATTAAAAGAAAGGTGCTCATTTTCGATGAGTTTTAAGTTTAAATTTGAATTTTCAACAAACTTTTTTATAGTATTTATAATAGTTCTTTTAATTCCAATAGCAAGACAATAATTTCCTTCCATTTTTATATTTTGAACTATAACATCTTGATTTTTGATTTCAGGATAAATTATAGGAAGTTCCCATTTTAAATATGAGTTAAGTTTCTTATTAGACATACTAATATCATATGGTAATTTAACTATATAAAAATACCTAGAAGGTAATGTAATAGATATATCTTTATGTATATTCTTTTTTCTTAATAATATTTCCTTAAAGGCACTGTCAAGATTAAAAATAATTTTAGTTTCTTTATCATTTAATGTTATAAAATCATCGAAAAATTCTTCATCTATATTTTCAATAAATAATTTGTTATTTCTTAAAGAGAATTCTACATATTTCATTTTAAAATCATCAATACTAAGGGTTATTAAGTTTGATATCATTTTTTTTCTTCATTTTGTTGTTATAAAAGATTCAATTTTTTCAAATTTTTTCTGTCCTATACCTTTAACATTCATTAAATCACTTATGTTAACAAATTTACCGTTTTTCGTTCTATACTCAATTATTGCTTGCGCCGTTTTTTCACCAATACCAGGTAATTTTGTAAGCTCATCTACACCAGCAGTATTTATATTAATTTTTCCACTTAATATATCTTCTGATTTTTTATTTTTATCTGCTGTATTTTTTTTACTTTCATTTTCTAAGCTATTATCACTATTATCTTCTTTTATATCTCTATTATAAGTTATAATATCTTCTTTAAGAATATTATAATTATAATTATATAAAAAAGACGAATTTTCTATCTGGACGACATTTCTACTTTCTAAAATTTGTAAAATTAATCCTAATATTAAAATAGATGTTATAAAAAATAAGACAAAGAGTTCTTGTGTTGTAACCTCTAATTTATTCTTTAAACGAATTATAAATTTTTTCATAACAAGTAATTTTTAATAATTGTAATTTAATAAATAATATTTGAAAATACAATAATTTAATTTTGAATGTTTAAACAAATTTAAAATGTTCGGGATACTCTACCAATTGACACAAAAAAAAGCTCATCGGAATTTTTTTCCAACGAGCTTTCTTTCCGTGCTGGCGGAGGGACTCGAACCCCCAACCTTCCCGACTTCATGTCGGGATACTCTACCAATTGACACAAAAAAAAGCTCATCGGAATTTTTTTTCCAACGAGCTTTCTTTCCGTGCTGGCGGAGGGACTCGAACCCCCAACCTGCTGATTACAAGTCAGCTGCTCTACCAGTTGAGCTACGCAAGCATAATTTTCAAATTTTGAAAATTAAATATAATAATTTTTTCTCAAAAAGTCAAATTAATTTATTTCCTATTCGCAGAAATTTTAAAAATTACTATTATAACAAGTAAGGCAATATAAAATAAAAATAATATCCACGCCAAACTCTGTAACACATTGATTGTAGTTCCAACTAAATTTAATACTAACTTTTCAACTTGAAATATATTTTGTTGAAAATATGAATCCGAATATTTTGCCAACTCATTAATTTTAAAAGTGGATGATACACCAATTATATACATTACAAAAGTAATATACTTCAACCATTCTTCATAAATATCTAATTCTATAATTTTTTGTATTAAACTTTTAATTGTCCCACGAAATATTTTTATTGTTATAAATGTAACTAAAATACCTGTTATAAGTGAACTAAATAAAAGCAAATAAAACATATATCACCTTAAAAATTTTAAAGGGCCACCATTAAAAGTAGCCCAAATTTCTTTAATTATAAAGAATATTTCATAACTAAACTGAAACCAATATTTAATAACTTAGCTTTATAATAATCATCTTCTCTTGCATTAGTTAAAGGATAAGCAAAATTTAATTCAGGTGCAATTATTAAATTATCACTTACTTCTACATCATAATTTACAGCAGCTTTTAAATTTACAACAGGGCTCAAATAGTTTGCATCATCATACTCGCTTGTAGTTTTTACCTTAGAATCTACGTTAAACATAATAGATGGACCTACCATCAAATTTAATTTATCAAATGAATATTTAAATAAAGCCTCTAATGTAATAAATGTATATTTGTAAGTTGCGTCCGTTTTCAAAACTTCATTAACTGTATTAATTAAAGAGGTATCTGCTCTGTTATAATTATTGGTTGTTCTGTTAATTTCCTGATTAACTTTAAAACTATTATAATCAAAAACTCCTATACCTCCAACAATACCAAGATTATCAGATAATTTTATATCACTCTGGAAGAATAAAGAAAATCCTATAGATGTTTTTGCATCATATTTAATATTATCAGTATAACTATACATTGTAGTAGCATCTTTAATAATATAACCATTACTTTGCTTGATTTTTAACTCATCAGATAATTTAGGCATTGCAAAATTAACACCTAATTTAGGACCAATTGTAAATGTTTGAGCATTAATGATTGCAGCAAATAATAAAAAAACCCCAAATGATTTGATTAAATTTTTCATTTTAAAGCTCCAGTTTATTTATAAAAGAAATTCGTTTTTTTTTGAATTTATAATTTTTTTTTTTCTTTTACAACTTTTTTTTTAATTTATTTTTTTAATAACATCAAATCCACTTTTAACAGCAGTTTCTATAGTAGCTGGCATATCCTGGTAAATCCAATCTCCAATAACATAAGAATTTATCAAATTGTAATTAGTAGACATATTATTATTCATTAAATCATTTTGAACTGGAGTAGCATTTTTATAATTAAGTAACTTATAATCAATAATTTTAACATCATCAAACATTCGGAATAAAAGATTTTTCAAAATATTAATATCAATATTTTTACCATTGTAACTACTTTTAACAAATGAAATTATGTTCCCATAAGCAAACATCCAGTCCCACAAAGAATCATTTAAATTACCAACCATTTTTAGACTTACTGGTTTTTCAGTAAAAAAATAAGCAGTAAAGATATCATTCATAAAAACCTGCTGTTCACAAGGAAATATTTTAAAATATTCATTGTATGGAACAGCCCATATAATAGTATCAAAATCATCTAATACACAATTTTGTAAATATATTTTCGATATTTTGTTATTTATTGTATCGAACTTAGTAACTTTTTGGTTATATATTATATTTACATTATTCTGTATCAAATAATTTTCAGCTGGATCAACTAACAACTCTTGTAAAGTAACTTTTGGTAATATAGGCATAAAATTATTTTTTTTTGCAATTATCTTCAAGGTATTGACAAATTTGCTTTTTTCAATATATTCGAGGTTCGTATTAAATATACTAACGGCAAATAAATTTATAAAATCATATAAATCATTATTTTTAATTTCGTTTATTTTTTTTTCTTTTAAATTTTGAATAAATTTTGTAATATCTAATATATTGCCAAAATGAAATAATCTAGATTTTAAGATGTTTAATAGTAAACCAAATGGGAAAAAATTATTAGAAAGTTTAAGTTGATAAACTTTGTTGTTTTCAAAAAATTCTAAGTTATTTATACAATAAAACTTCTTTTCAACACCAAGTATTTCTAATAATTCAAAAGTATTATGATACGCAGAAAGTAAGATGTGTTGTCCTATATCATAATAATTGTTGGTAACGGTATTAAAAACATTTTTAATTCTTCCACCAGGCCGATTTGTCTTTTCGATAATAGTAATTTGATGATTTTTGCATAACTTAACAGCAGCAGATAATCCCGCAAGACCTGCCCCAACTATAACTATCTTTGCCATTAATATAAAATATTATATTTAAAATATGTCCCAAATGCATAATACAATTTTTCGTAGGATGGGACTTTGATTCTTTTTTCAAAAACATTATAATTATATTTTTGGATTTTTTTCAGTAAAGCATAATAAATATGCTGCATAGCTCTTGCTACATATAAAAATTTTTTCTCATTTTTATCAAGAAAAGAATCAGCTTTATGATAGAATTCTAATGCTTTATTGGCTTCGAATTCCAATAAATTTTTCATATTTTCATCATATTTTTTATTAAGTATATCAATCTCGGTTACATTAAATTGTTCAATATCATTCAATGGTAAATAAATCCTATTTCTTTCTGCATCTTCGCCAACATCTCTTATAATATTTGTCAATTGCATTGCATAGCCCAGATTAATAGCATAATCTTTTGTAGAGGGATTTCTATAACCTATAATTTGAATTGTCATTAAGCCAACAGTAGAAGCTACCCTGTAACAGTAAAGTAATAAATCATCAAAATTTAAATATCTTTTTTTCTCTAAATCCATTAACATACCATCGATAAGATCAAAAATTGGCTCTGTTGGAATATTAAACTTTTGAACAATTTGAGCGAATTTATTAAGTAAATAGTAATCGGAAGAGTTGTAAATAGCTTTTTCGACCTGTTGTCGCCACCAATAGATATTTTTTGCCCTTATCTCTTCAGGTAAATTTTCATCATCAACTATATCATCTGTTATTCTACAAAAATTATAAAGTGTACTCATTGCTTCTTTTTTCTCAGGTTCAAGAAAGGCAAAAGTTAGTTTAAAGTTACTTTTTTGCTTGTTTAAGATATTTTCCTCGTTTATATTCATTTTTCAAAAATATTTTTATAAAATCAAACTTATTTAATTTAATATTTTTTTTGTAAATATCATAATTATTTTTTTCGATTTTTTTAAGAATTCTCAAACCACCATTAATGACCAATCTGAGATGCATTTTTAATTTAAAAGGAACAAAATTTAATAACTCAGAACCCTCTAAAAACATCTTTCTTGTACGATTTATTTGAAATTTCATAAATCTTATAAATCTTATATCATATTTGTGTTCAAAAAAATCTTTTTCAGATATATTGAAGTATGATAGTTCATTCAAAGGAAAATATATTCTATTAATTTTCAAGTCGTTTGGAATATCCTGTAAAAAATTTGTAATTTGTAAAGCACTACATATTTTGTCGGAAAATGCAACAGTATTTTCGTTGTCACAATTAAACAATTCAAGAATCATTCTACCTACAGGTTGTGCTGAATAAACTGTATATTCATATAATTCGTCGAATGAATTATATCTATTTTTTACAAGATCTTTTTTAAATGCTTCGATGAGATTTATAAGATGATTTAAATTAATAGAAGTTTCCTGTTCAGTTTGATAAAGTGCGTCCCAAAACGGCTCGTGTTTATATTTTTCAATATTATGCAATTTGAGTTGGTAATCATTTAATAATTTAAGTTTATTTTCAACAATTTCATTACTTAAATCAGCAATATCGTCACAAGTTCTAGCAAAATAATAAATAATAGCAATGTGTTTATGATATTTTTTCGACAAGAATAAAGATGCTATAGGAAAATTTTCGTAGTGATTATTAACTAGCTCAAGTGCATAAAGATAAGATTTTGAAATTTGATTTTCCACATAAATCGATAAATTTGTTGTGCCCGAAACAGGATTCGAACCTGCACGACCTTTCGGTCACTACACCCTGAATGTAGTGCGTCTACCAATTCCGCCATTCGGGCTAAGTTTTAAAAATAATAATAATTTTTGAATTTTACAAACTAATCTCCGCCACCTCCATGAATTGTACAAGATGGGGGTATATGATTAGTTGATACAATATCCGTAATAACCGAAGGACATCTCCCTGTTGCACGCATAGGATTACTATTCATTATACTTTCAGCACAAAAATCAATCGTTTCCACTGTTGATGGTAATTCAAAATATTTTACTGGTATATTTAATTCTTGATATGCTTTGGCCATAAATTTTGCCCAAATAGGAGCAGCAGCTTTAGCACCTTGTCCATACCAACCAGTAAATTTTATCCTATGGTCATCAAAACCAACCCAGGCCCCAGCAACGAGAGATGGTGTATAGCCAATAAACCATGCATCAGAAAAATTTTGTGTTGTTCCAGTTTTTCCAGCAGCTGGATAGTTAAAATATTGTCTTATACCTGCTGCAGTTCCTCTATCAACAACATCTTTCATCATATCAGTCATAATAGCGGCTGTTTCTTCAGAAAATGCAATACTTTTTGTTGTAGTAAAATTATCAATCAGTATCCCATCTTTGTCAGTAAGTTTTAATATTGAAATTGGCTTCGTAAAAATTCCCTTATTTACAAATGCACTATATGCTCCAACTAATTCCAGAGGTATTACTTCAGAAGTTCCTAAAGCTAAAGAAGGATATAAATTTAATTTAGTAGTAATACCTAATTTTTGTGCATTGGCATCAATATCTCCTAGTGGTGCATGACCTTCAATTATTAATCTTGCAGTTATAATGTTTAAAGACATTCTTAATGCATCTCTTAACATTGTCATTCCGCCAGTGCTTCCATCACTATTTCTAGGTGTCCAGTTACCATAAGTTATAGGTTGATTTAATATTGCATAAGCTGGATACAAACCATCTTCAATTGCAGTAGCGTATATTATTGGTTTAAAGGATGAACCTGGCTGTCTACGTATTTGAGTAACATGATTAAGCCCATATATATCACTAAAATCACTACCCCCTACCATTGCTTTAATTTGTCCACTATAAGGATCAATTACTACAAAACCAGTTTGAATTTTTGTTGCTTTCCTTTTTACATTTTCAATAAAATTATTATCATTCTTTAATTTGTTATAAACTTTCTGTTTATCATCATATGTTATAGCTTCTTTATACTCTTGCGTTCTTTTAATTTCTTCATCCACAATAGTATTTAATAGTATTTGTCTATCTCTAGAATTCCAATTCCACGATTTATCGAACAATTTTTGATATTCAGAAATATGTTCTTCTACTGCTTGATTTGCTATTCTTTGCATTTTTGCATTAAGTGATGTATAAATATTTATTCCGTCTCTATACAAATCAAAACCATATTTAGATTGCAATTTTTCCATTTGCTGACGAACATACTCAAGAAAATGTGGTGCAATTGATTTTTCTGTTTTAATTCTTTTTATATCAATGACAATTGGTAAATTTTTCAGTTTATTATAGTCTGCTTCAGAAATATATCCTTCATCCATCATATTATAAAGCACTTGATTGCGTCTTCGTAAAGCATTATTATATCTATTTACAGGGTCATAATTAGTTGGTGATTTTAACTGTGCAATCATCAAAGCAGATTCTGTTATTGATAAATCTTTTGCTTTTTTATTAAAATAAATTTGTGCTGCTGTTTCAATTCCATAAGCACCTCTACCAAAATAAGAGATATTTAAATACATTTCTAAAATTTCTTTTTTCGTATAAGTTCTTTCGATTTGTATGGCAGTTATCCACTCTCGTATTTTTCTTACAGTACCCTGGAAAAGATTTTCGTTTTTATCTTTTAATTTATAAAGATTTTTAGCCAACTGTTGTGTAATAGTAGAAGCCCCTTCTCTTACTGATAAATTAATAACATTTTTAACCATTGCTTTTATAAATCTTACTAAATCTACTCCCCAATGAGATTCGAAAGTTCTATCCTCTGTTGCATATAGGGCATATATTAAATGTTTTGGTAGGCTATCTACATTTGTTTCAATTCTATTTTCAATAAAAAATTGCCCTATAAGTTCTCCATCTTCAGAAAATACTTTGCTTGCTAATACTGGCTTTGGATTTTCCAATTCTTCCAGAGATGGTAATCCACTAAATACGTAAAGCATAAAGATAGAAAATAAAATAGCTATTATTATCAAGCTAAATATAATAAATTTACTTGCTCGTTTTTTCTTGATTTCCATATTTTATTCCATTTCTAATAATTCTAAATTACCTTGATAAAATTTACAATAAACTGGCTTTGTTATCCAACTACCTAAATTTATATAGGTTCCTTCGCCTATCGAAATTTTTTCCAAATTGTGTGCATGCCCCATTATCACATATTTAAAATTCTCATTTTCAATTTTTTGTTTTGCTATTTCTTTTAATCCATCAATTTCTCCATAATTTTTCTTTGTAGTATATTTTCTACTGGCTCTACTTGAATGTATCGCCAAATTTAACAAAAAATCTGGATGTATGATATAAGCTAATTTTTGAATATATTTATTCCTTAAAAAAAACTTTAAAATTTTATAACCAGTATCGTTTTTAATCATTCCATCGCCATGTGCTAAAAAAAATTTATAACCATCTATTTCAACTTCAATAGGATCTTCATACAGCGTGGCTCCAAATTCATCTTGGAAAATATTATTATGATAAAAATCGTGATTGCCAATTAAATAGTGTATTTTGATATTTTTTTCTTTTAATTTATAAAACAAAGACAAAACACGATAACTATCTTTTTGAATAACTTTTTTATATTCAAACCAATAATCAAAAAGATCTCCTAATATAAATAAATCTGTTCCATCTTCGCAAACTAAATTTATAAACTTTTCAAAAAGTTTTTCTTTATAAAGCTCTTTTTCTCTATCTTCAAGATGTAAATGAACATCTGATATAAAATATGATACTCTTCCCATTTTATTTAATTAAACTTATTTTAATAATTTGTTTAGATTTACTATTAATTAATTCAACAAAATAATTTGATGATGCAAAGTTATTTAACTTCAATATTTTTTCATATAAACCCGGGACAAAATAATCGTCAAATACTTGTAGAAGCAATTTTCCATGACTATCATAAATTTTCATTTGATAAAAATCTGCTTTAATGATATTAAATTTTAGGGTTGTTGTAGGGTTAAATGGATTAGGATAATTTTGATAAAGAACAAAATCTTTATTTTTGAAGTATTTTTCAATGCTATCTGGTTTTAAATTTAAAGTTAAAATTGAATCAGGTGCATTCAAAGGATAATAAGAAGTAAAAATAGAATTATTTTTAGCTTTTATGTAATATTTTAATTTATTCCAATTACTATCAATTTTCAATTTTGCAACATAAACACTACCATAATACTTAGTGAATTTTACAGAATCAAAAATATTACTATCATTTGTTTTATACATCAAATATGCAGTTAACTTACTATCGAAAGTTTCAAAAGTTGCAAAAATATTAAGTAAATCATCATCAACATTATAATTATCCACTGAGTGCATAATATTAGCTTTTAATTTTTCAAGAGCTTTTTGCACATTAATAATTCCCCATCCAAATTTATTATCTGGATTATCCGATTTGCTTGCAGTAGATCTTAATAATTCACGCATTTGAAAAGGGCTCAAATATGGATTAGCCTCCAACAATAAAGCAGTAGCACCAGCAGCCAATGGACAACTAAATGATGTTCCACTACTCCCATAATAATTATTACCATAAGAACTTGCAACCGTTACATTTTGTCCCATAGCCATTATATCAGGCTTTATTCTTCCATCAGCAGAAGGACCGACACTACTAAAACTTGCTCTTGAACCATATTTATTAACTGCACCAACAGCAATAACATTAAAACCATCTGCGGGCATACCAAGGGTATTATGTTCGTCATTATCTCCTTCATTCCCTGCAGAATTTAGAACTACTATACCTCTTGTAACAGCAATATCAGCCGCTTGAGTAATTTTTGATGTTTTACCATCCATATATTGCCAAACATAACTAATGTAAGGCACATCATAATCTATATATCCCAAAGATGTCGAAGCGATATCAATTCCAATACTATCTGCCCATTCTATAGCAGCTATCCAATTATCTTCTTCCAAAGGTGTTTCCGATTCTGTATTTTCCGTTTTTGCTAATACATATGTTGCATTGAAAGCTGGACCAATAAGTTTTCCACTTTTAAATCCTCCAATGCATGAAAGTGTAGCTGTTCCATGGCTACCAGAGCCCATATCATTTCCATCCTCAACATCAGCATCATTGTTAACAAAATCCCATGTTGCGTGTATTTTCATATTTGAAAAAATCTCATGGCCCAAATTTGTAAAACCTGCATCAAACATACCTATCATAATACCATTACCACTCAGCCCAATATTGTGTGCATACGGAACTTTAATTATTTCATTTTGATCTAATGAAAGACCATAATCATATTTGTCATTATTTACTTTATGTAAAACTTCTGGCAAATTTTCTTTTACAGGCTTCTTTGGTGACTGGTATTGTTGTAAAGCATCGATTTTCTTGACAAATGATAAATTACTAACTGAAGAAATTTGTGCAGGAGTTATAAATGCAGAAACAGCATTCAACCATCTGGATTTGTTTCTAATTTTTATACCTAAATTTTTTATTTGATTTATATAGTTATTACTGACCGGATAGTCATAAAAATTGACCAATTGGTCATCACCAAAAAATTTTCTTCTTCTTTCAATTGCTCTTTGTGATAAATAAAGATGCGGATTTTGTTTGTAATACAGTGTATCACTACCTTTATCTTTAAAAATTATCCATACAAAAATATTCGAAGTGGAATCATTAAGCATTAGATTTTTAAGTTTTAAATCAATTTTGCTGTTTGCATAACAAAAGATAAAACTAATTAGTAGAATTAGAATTTTTTTCATTTTTTTCTCTTAAAATTTCATTTAAGGTATTACGTTCCCAAAAACAACCATTTAAATAACCTTGTATTTCTTTATTATTTTCAGCCAAATCCAGCCTTTTTTCAGCAATACAGGAAAAATAAAAATCTTTTTCAACACCTAAATATCTTCTATTCAATTTTTTAGCAACTACAGATGTTGTACCAGAACCTAAAAAAGGATCAAAAACTAAATCCCCTTCGTTAGAAGATGCAAGTATTAATTTTGCAATAAGTTTTTCTGGTTTTTGAGTTGGATGTTCCGTATTTTCGGGCATTGACCAAAATGGAACTGTAATATCATTCCATAAATTTGAGGGATAGGTTAATCGGAAATTACCGTTTTCTGTTTTTTCCCAATCCTTTGGCTTTTTTCTTTCATCTGTATATGGAGCAATAACTTTTCTCCTGTGTTTTACAGCCTCAGCATTAAATGTATACTTTTTACTTCTCGTAAAAAACCAAATATCTTCAGAATTATTTTTCCAATTTTTTAATGCTCCTCTACCTTTATCTCGTTCCCAGGTAATTCTATTTTGCACATAAAAATATTTTTGTCCAACTAAATGTATTGATGTAGATGTTTTCCAATCTCCACATATATAAATAGATGCTTCATCTTTAAGTAATCTTACTAATTTTTTTAGCCAACTATCAAGCCAGTTACTATAATTATCAATTGACATTTCGCTAAATTTTACCGTATTAAACGCTTTATATAAATTATATGGCGGATCAATTATCATTATATCTACAAATTTATCTGGCAAATTATCTATAACGTCGAATAAATCTGCATTAATCGTCTTATTAACAATATTTTCTAAAGAAAATAAATCTTTTTGAAAAAGTAATTTCTGGGAATAATAATTTTTTTCTTCTTCAGTCAAAACTATAGTTTTATTCTTAGGTGATTTAGCCATAACTATATAACTGCTTCTAAATATTTGATAAGTAAATTTTTCCCAAGCTCGATACTATCATCAGATGGAAGAAATTTATCGTTATGAAGTCCATTTCTTTCACCTTTTGATATTCCCAACCACGCCATAAATGATGGATATAACTTTGAGAAATATCCAAAATCTTCAGCTGTCATCTTTACTCCACAATCTATAAATTTAAAAAATTGTGAAATAAATGGAACTACTTTTTGATAAAGAGTGCTATCTATCTTTACTTCTGCGTATTTGGGACCAATATGAAATTTATATTGAGAACCAAATTTTTTTGTAGCTTTAATTAAATTATTCTCTATAATATTTAAATATTCTTCTTGTTTATCCAAAGATAATGCTCTTACCGTACATTCCGCCTTAGCATAATTTGGAATTATATTACGCGCTTGACCTGCAAAAACTTTACCATAACCAAAAATAAAAGGCTCGGCTGCTTCTTCAACATTTTTATCTGTATAATCTAAAAAAGCTCTCAGAGTATTAAATGCATTTATTCCATTTTCGGGAAAAGCAACATGAGAAGATTTCCCAAAAATTTCTATATCACATTCAACAGAAGAAACAAATAAAACACCATCAGTAGAGGCAACAGTGGCAAAATCATATTCATCTGTAACATGCAAAGCAAACGTATATTTTATTTTGTAATTATTCAAAATTCCACTTTCAATAACTTTTAATGCGCCCCCTCCAGCTTCCTCTCCTGGTTGAAACAAAAATATTAGATTTTGATTAATATTATTTTCTACCACATATTGTATAAATGAATACAAAATAGCTGTATGAACATCATGCCCGCAAGCATGCATATAACTATTTTTAGACGTCCACTCCCACCCGGTATTTTCTTTTATTGGTAAGGCATCTATATCTGCACGAAATAATAAATAATCACCAGAATTTACTGTATATTCAACAACCAGTCCAGTTGGTAATGGCTTATGAATTTTTATCTTACTTAGATTTTTTAAATTTTCCTCAATTAATTGTGTTGTTTTAAATTCTTCAAACATAATTTCTGGATTTTGATGAATTTTATGCCTTAATTCAATTGGAGTAAGCATCTATCTAATCCTTTCTAATTTAAATTATCAATTTTTTAAAATTACAAAAAAAAATAATATAGTGAAATTAGGAATTTAAAATTGCAATTTTTTTTTTATATTTGTATCTAATGTATAAATATTAATTAGGTTTAAGATGAAATATTTGAATCTTATCTTACAATTTTTAACAGGTGTAATGATATTTACTCTTTTATACCTTGCAAATATGTTTTTATTCAAATTAGTAATCTATTTCATTGCTATATATTTAATTTTGATAGGAATTAAATTTTTTCTTTTTGATGAAGAAGTTAGTATAAAAGAATATGATTTACTTAAAATTTCAATTTCGTTTTTTGGTGGTATATTGATATTATTACTTGAAACAACTTCTTTAGAATTAACTTTAAAGACTTTAATAATTTATTTGGGCTTCACATCACTTTCTTTTTCAATATTGTTTAATGTTTATAATTCAAAATCTCATAAATTTTATATAGGACTTTTAATTTCAATTTTATTACTTAGCCTTGGAATAATTTTCAATTTAGGAGAAACCATAAATATAATCTTATTACTAGCACATAGCAATATTTTAGTTCCTGGGATAATAATTCTATTAGGATTAAATATCTTATTCAATGATAATTAATTAAATATTTTTCAATGCTTCATCTAAAGATGAATAGATTGGCAAAGCTCTCAATAATCTTGTTAATACAAAAAGTGATTTTACAGATTCATTATTTGATACTATCAGTACTTTACCATTTTGTTCCCTAACTTTTTTCAAAATACCAATTATTTGGCCTAAAAAGGTCGAATCTATATGTTCAACTCTTTGGAGATCATATATTACATTATTTACTCCATAGGTGTTAAAATCTCCCAAAGCATTAGTATAATAATCAATATCTTTCATTGTGGCCCTTGGAATATTAACATGGATAATTAAACAATTGTTTGTTTTTTCAATTACAAATGGTTCCATACTCAAAGTCTCATTATTTTTTAATTGATACAGTTGAGATTTTAATGAATTTACTTTTTCATTGACAGTTTTAATTACTTCATAAGATTTATTTAAATCTAATTCATCCATAGAATTTTTTTTATTTATATATATTACAACTTTTTTATTATATTTGCAAATAAAATTTAAAGGAAATTATATGAAATCCCATGAAATTAGACAACAATTTTTAGACTTTTTTGCTTCTAAAGGACATAAAATAGTTCCAGCAGCACCAGTAATACCTTATGATGACCCAACATTATTATTTACAAATGCAGGAATGAATCAATTCAAAGATGTATTTTTAGGTACTGGTTCACGCGATTATAAAAGAGCCGCAGATTCTCAGGTTTGCATTAGAGTTAGTGGAAAGCATAATGATTTGGAAGAAGTTGGTTACGATACCTATCACCATACACTTTTTGAAATGCTGGGCAATTGGTCATTTGGTGATTATTATAAAAAAGAAGCTATTGAATGGGCATGGGAATTATTAACAGAAGTTTGGAAATTACCTAAAAACAGATTATATGCTACAGTATACAAAAACGACGATGAAGCTTTAGAATTATGGAAAACCTGTACAGATATTAACCCAAATCATATTTTAAAATTCGGTGAAAAAGATAATTTTTGGGAAATGGGCGAAACCGGGCCATGTGGTCCTTGTTCTGAAATTCATATTAATTTATCCGATAACCCTGATGATGCATCTCTCGTTAATGCAGGTAGTCCATTATGCATAGAAATTTGGAATTTAGTTTTTATTCAATACAATCGTGAAAAAGATGGTACTCTTATTGAATTACCTGCAAAACATGTTGATACCGGAATGGGATTTGAAAGAATTGTATCAGTATTACAAGGTAAACCTGGCAATAATTATGAAACAGATGTTTTTACACCATTACTATACAAAATTTCAGAACTTTCTGGTTTAGAATATAAAGACGAAAATCACAAAATTGCTATGCGCGTGATTGCAGATCACATTAGAACTTTAGCTTTTGCTATCGCTGATGGCGCTATCCCAAGCAATGAAGGTCGTGGCTATGTATTAAGAAGAATATTACGAAGAGCTGCTAGATATGGTAGAAAATTGAATTTAATTGAACCTTTCCTTTATAAAATTATCCCAACACTTGTAGAACAAATGGGAACTTTCTATCCACAACTTGCAAACAATCAGCAATATATTGAAAAAGTAATACTTGCCGAAGAACAAAGTTTTAACGCAACTTTGGATAGAGGCATTGAATTGTTTGAAGAAATTGCCAACAAATCTAATTTTATTGATGGTCAAACAGTTTATAAATTATATGATACTTATGGCTTCCCTGTAGATCTTACTCAACTTTTGGCAAAAGAAAAAAACATAAAAATTGATATTGAAGGTTTTGAAAAATTACTAAAAGAAAATAAAGAAAGAAACAGAAAGATTACAAAAGATAAACAATCTAATTTAAATTTACAAAGTATCAGTTTAGAAAATTTTAACTTACCTGCAGATTTTTCAACAGAGTTTACAGGATACGAAGAACTTGAAACTATCGCACAAATTATTGCTCATATAACATTTGATAATAGTGTACATATTATTGCAAATAAGTCACCTATGTATGTTGAGTCTGGTGGGCAAATTTCGGATAGCGGAAAAATCATTTACAACAACCAAGAATACATTATAAAAGATGTTTATAAAATAGGCAATGCAATTGTTCATGTCATTGAAAATATTCAAGGAATTACAAATTTTGAAAACATAAAAATTAAAGTTGATAAAATTAAAAGATATGATACTAAGAAGAATCATACTGCCACACACTTACTGCACGCAGCACTAAGAAAAACATTAGGTAATCATGTTCAACAAGCAGGTTCACAAGTTACTAATGAAAAACTTAGATTTGATTTTAACCATTTTAATAAAATCACTAAAGAAGAATTAAAAACTATTGAAAATTTAGTCAACCAAAAAATCAGAGAGCAATTACCTGTTATTCACCTAAGGAACATTCCTATCCAGGATGCAAAAAATCTTGGAGCTTTAATGTTTTTTGGCGATAAATACGGTGAATTTGTCAATGTTATTAAAATAGATGATTTTTCAGCTGAGTTTTGCGGTGGTACACATGTTAGCAATACATCTGAAATAGGAATTTTTAAAATTCTTTATGAATCTTCCATTGCAGCTGGCGTAAGAAGAATTGAAGCAACAACAGGATTAAATGTTCTTTCTTTCATTGATAACTTAAATGAAGAAAAAACTAAATTACAAGAAACCATTGAAGAAAATCAGCATAAATTAAAATTATTAGAAAAAGAATTAGAAGAATTAAATTTAAAAAATAAAGAAAATTTTATTACTCAAATAATAGAAAAACCTGCAATAGTTGATGGGCTAAATATCTACAAAAGCACAATTGATGCAAAATCAATGGATGAACTTAAAGCGATTGGCGATATTCTAAGAGAAAAAATAAAATCTGGTATTGGAGTTTTATCATCCGTAATTGACAATAAAGTTATGATTGTATGTGTTGTTTCTGATGATTTAATAAAAAATAATAATCTTTCTGCAGGTAAAATTGTTGGTGATTTAGCAAAAATTGTCGGTGGTGGTGGTGGTGGCAAACAACACCTAGCAACAGCTGGCGGAAAAGATACAACTAAATTAGATTTAATGATATCATCCGTTGAAGATGTTATTAAAAAATACTTATAATTTTTTTTATTAAATATTTTATATATATATTTATTATTATAAATTATTTAGATTGTGCATATGGTTAATTATTATGAAAATAACAAAATTCTAAAAGCTATTTTAGATAATAACAAAGATTTAGTTCTATTTGCTTTAGACAGAGAATACAGGTATATTTTTTATACACAAGCACATAAAGATACTATTAAAGCTATTTGGGGTTGTGATATCTATATTGGCTTAAATATGTTAGATATTATTAAATTAGAAGATGATAGAAATAAAGCAAAAATTAATTTTGATAAAGCATTAAGAGGTGAAAAATTTACACTCATAGAAGAATATGGAGATAATAATCTCACAAGAACATTTTATCGAGATTACTACTCACCTTTAATCGTTGATAATGAAATAATTGGCTTATATGTGTTTATTGTAGATGTAACAGATATTAAAAAAGCTGAACAAGAAATAAATCGATATAAATATTTTTATCATTCAATTCTAGATAATATTACTAACCCAATTTTTTATAAAAACAAAAATGGCACTTACGAATTTGTAAATATAGCTTTTTGCAATACCTTCCATACTACACCAGAACAAATAATTGGAAAAACTATACAGGAAATTTTGCCAGACAAAAGCGATTACTTTTTTCAAAAAGATAATGAACTAATAAATTCTAAAACTAGGCAAACATATGAATTAGAACTAGAAGTTAATGATGAAAAGAAAATTTTCATTATTAACAAAACTTTATTATTTGAAAATAATGACATAATTGGAATTACCGGCTCATTTACTGACATAACTTATCTTAAAAATATAGAAAAGAAACTTAAAGAAAATGAAACATATTTAACAAAACTTTTAGACATCTTACCGGTCGGAATTTTCATTGTTGATATATCCTTTAACATAAAACTAACTAACAATTTTTCTAATAAAATTTTGGAACAATTATTAATCGATAATAACTTTAAAATTACTAATCTTGCAGATATTAAATTTATTGATAATGATAGAAATATAGTTGATTTTCCAAACTCAATTAATTCAATGCTTGATAAAGCAAATAAATTTGAAAATCTAATTCTTGGAATTTTTAGAAAAGGAATCATTAATTGGTACTCTGTAAACGCAATAAAAGAAGAAAATGAAATTCTTTTTACTTTTAACGATATAACTGAACTTATAACTACAAGAGAAATACTAGAAAAAAATATCTCTAAATTAAATAAACAAAACAAAGAAATTAATGATTACATGCTTGAACAAGAAAGATTACTCGAAGAATTATTGTTTAGCAAAAAAAAATTAGAAGAATCACTAATAGAAAAGAATAAATTATTTTCAATAATAGCACATGATTTAAAAAGCCCACTTTCAGGAATAATTGGTATAAATTCAATACTAGTTGATGATTTTGATGAGCTTTCTGATGATAAAAAATTTGAACTTGTCAATAAAATTTATAACTCCAACAAAAACCTTTTAAGACTCATTAACAACCTGATGGATTGGGTTAACCTAAAAAATAATAATGTAACAATAAAAAAAGAAAAAATTAATATACAAAATTTTATAAAGGAAATCCAGACAAAAATCAACAATAACCTACAATTAAAAGAAATAACATTAAATGTTAATTTAGAAGAAAATTATTTTGTTTTAGCAGATAGAATTATGCTTACTTCAGTCTTAAATAATCTTTTATACAATGCTATTAAATTTAGTTATCGTGGTTCCAAAATTGATTTAAATATCTCACGTACAGAAAATAATTATATATTGTTTGAAGTCAAAGACTATGGAATTGGTATACCTGAAATTATGCTTAATAAAATTTTCGATATAACAGAAAAAACAGGAAGACCAGGCACGGAAGATGAAAAATCTACTGGACTTGGTTTAATTATTGTAAAAGATTTTGTAGAAAAAAATAATGGTAAAATCTGGATAGAATCCAAAGAAAAAACCGGGACAAGTGTCTTTTTTACAATACCAGAAGTAATTTAATCCAAATAATACTTTTTGACAAAAGTTAAATTTTCATAATCTGTTAAATCAAAGTGTATTGGAGTTAATGATACGTAGTTTTGCTGCGTAGCAAAATGGTCAAAGTCGATGCTATTATCTAACTCAATCCAGTCACCCTTGAGCCAGTAATATTTTTTGCCCATCGGATCAATTCTTTCCTCATATTCATCATCCCATTTAGATTTGCCTTGTTTTGTAACTATATGACCTTTAATTTCTTCTTTTGAGCAATTAGGAACGTTAATGTTTAATAGAGTTCCATTTGGAAGAGGATTTTTAAAAACTTTTATTGCATATTCAGCAGCAATTTGTGCAGCGATATCATAAGTTTTTGGCTCATGAGATGTAACAGAAACAGCAATTGAAGGAACATCCATTATTGCAGCTTCTCTTGCTCCGGAAACTGTTCCAGAATAAATTATGTTTATTGCAGTATTAGCTCCATTATTTATACCAGAGATAACCAAATCTGGTTTTTCTTTTAAGATATTTCTTATTCCCATTTTAACACAATCAGCAGGTGTTCCATCAAAAGCATATCCAAAAAATTCATTATTAATAATAATATCTTTTAATCTTAGGGGATTTTTCATTGTAATTGCATGCCCCACTGCACTTTGCTCTGTAAGGGGTGCAACAACAGTTACGTCAGCAATTTTTTGTAATTCTTTTGCTAAAGCATAAATCCCTGGTGCGGTTATACCATCATCATTTGTAACTAAAATTTTTAATTTTTTCATAATTCACATTCTTTATTAATACAAATTTAATAAAAAATCTTCAAATACAAAATATTTGGAATAAATTAAGCTCCACCGTTGGCAGAGCTTATAATTTTATCTAAGTTATTCAAATTATCTCAACATCAATTTTTAATTCTTTTTCAGGGTATTTTTCAATATCAATAAAATTACCTTCAATTAAAATACCATTAATTTTCACTTTAACAACACCTGTATTCTTTCCACATAAGTTTTTTACATCAAAATATAACAACTTGTTTCTAAATTTTCTTGCTACTTTATATCCTTTCCAATCTTTAGGTATTTTAGGACTTATTGATATACCTTTTAATGACGTTTTTAACCCCAAAATATGATCGAGACCAATTCTTAACATCCATACTGCAGTACCTGTAAGCCATGAGTGTGAAGCTTGTCCTTCGGTTTCATGATCTGGGCTTGTAACATATTCAGCAAAAACATATGGTTCAACTTCATATCTATCAATATTTTTAGCTGAATTTAATGGTAGCATACGATGATAAATATCAACCGCTAAATCAATATCACCGGTTTCTAATAAGGCTAATACAGCCCATGAAGAAGCATGGTTGATAATTGCACCATTTTCTTTTTTACCAGGAACACATCTACTTATCAAACCAATTGTATCATCAATTTTTGTAAAAGATGGCCAGCAAATTTGCACACCTTTTTCTCTGACTAAATATTTTTTAAGACTTTCCATGCACTTTTGTGCTCTCTCACCTTCAGCAACCCCAGACATAATTGACCATGTTTGAGAATTTATAAAAATCTTTCCTTGTTCATGTTTATGAGAACCTACAGGCTCGCCGTTATCCCTAAAAGCTCTTATCCACCATTCTCCATCCCAACAATATTCGTTTATAATATTTTTTAATTTATCATATGCTTTTTGCCATCTTTCTAAAGTTTCTGTATCATTTTTATATCCCAATAATTCAAATGTTTTTCTTATATTATAAGCTAAAAACATTCCTCCCCAAACAGTTTCACCTTTTCCTTTTGGACCGATGTGATCCAATGTGTCGTTCCAATCACCAGTCATAATTTTGGGTAATCCTCTTTCGGTAGTCGCAAAAAGACAAAAATCTATAGCCTTTTTCATATGAGTATATACATCTGCTTCACCTTCATCATAAAATTTTACGATTTCGTCCAAAATTGTAAAATCACCTGTTTCATTTAAATATTCTGTAATTCCAAATGGAATCCACAAAGGTGTATCAGAATGGTTTGTTTTTTCACCCCAATCAGTAATTTTAAAGAAGTTGTGTAAAGTCGAACCGTCTGAAAATTGAAATCTTAAAGCATTAAGTATTCTTTTCCTAACCCTCTCAGGATGAACCATAACCATACCTAAAATATCTTGGAATTGATCTCGCATACCAGTACCAAACAATAAGCCACCGTGATAATAACCGGAATTCCTTGCCATATCAAAAGTTACTGCTGCTTGATATTGATTCCAAATATTCAACATTAAATTCATTTGTTCTGATGGTGTTTCAACCTGAACATGAGACAAATAATCTTTCCAATATAATTTAACATTTTCAAATTTATTTTTTAATGTATCAATTTTTATTAAATTATTCCAATTTAAATATTCATAAGGTTTCTCAACATCTTTTGATACAATTGCCATAATTATAGCAAATTCTTTACTCTCACCAGCTTCCAATTCAATTTTATTTTGTAAAGCTGCAATAGGATCACCGGCAGTAATTTCAGTATTTTTCATTATACCGGTTTCAACAGACTCTGGATTAGCTTCACTTCTCCATCTACCTATAAAATTATCGAGAGAACCATCAAAACCTGTAATTGGCAAAGTAGATTTGAAATAAATTTTATATCTCCAATCAATATTTGGTTGCGCAACAGAAACTTTTTAATAAGGACCCAATATCTGCGTGTAGCTTCAAGTGTTTGTGTTTCTTTATTGAAAATAATTTCTGTAAAATGTTTATCATTGGGTTGATTTATTAAATCATTTAAAGCATTTCCCATTAGCAATTCTACAAAACTATAAATTTCTAATTTTCTTTTAAAATTTGCTAAATTAGAAAGTTTTACAAACCATATCTCGGCATCTCTATCTGTGGGTACAAAATAAGTAATTTCACCTTTAATTTGATTGTATTCTGTAACAATTTTGGTATAACCCAATCCGTGATGACATTCATAATGATTATAATCTAATTGAATTGTAGGCGCCCAACTTAATGAGTGATATTTTGAATTTTTAACATCTTTAACCATTACATATCTACCAGGTCGATCCCAGGGTAAACAATTGTAACGCATTCTAGTTAGTCTATTATCTCTTGGTGTAATGTAATAACTAAAACCTCCACCTGTATGAGAGATTAGACCAGCATAGTTTTCATTCCACATATAATTAAACCATGGACGAGGAGTTTTAGGATCAGTGATTACATACTCTTTGTTCTCTAAATCAAAATAACCGTATTTGTTTTTGATGTTTTCTTTTTGCATAGATCCCCCAATTTGCTTTTATGATAAAATTTTATTATATTTTACAAAATTACAGTTTTTTTTATTATTTAATCTCAACAAAATAAAAATTTTTCTTAAAATAATATTGTATTAACAATGAATTATAATGATTTAAATAAATTAACAAAATCACAACTTATCGATATAATTTTAAGTAATCAAAATAGAGATATAATATCACTAGAAAATTACATAAAAAATATTTTGGAAAAATCTGAAATTCCTATAATCCTTTTTGATAAAAATTTAAAAATTTTGTTTACAAATGAAAATTTCAAGAATAAATTTTCTTTTATATCTAGAAATGATTCCCTAATTGACTTTATACCTGAAGAAAAAATCTCATTTTTAAAGGAACTAATTACTAACAACGTAACATTATTTACGTTAGAATTAAATTTTACAAATACAGTCAGTTCATTTGCAATTTTTTTCCGCATATCTATAAATGATACATATATATTGGCAATAAATGACATTGAAAACCATCAATATGTCGATGATGTTTATTTATTTCAATACTGTCTTAATGAAGCCCCAATTGGTATTATCATAACAACTTTAAATGACAAATTGATTTTTAGTAATACACAAGCAAAAAAAATTACTAACTTTCAAGGTGACTTTCGATATGGTCAAGATATAAGAGATAATTTAAATTATAAAATAGTAGAAAAAATTGAACAGAATTCCAAATTTTCAAAGATATAATTGAAATTAACCAAAAAAAATTCGAAGTTATCAATAAAATAATAAATATCAATAGCAACGATATCGCAAAATTATCCTTAATAATAGATATTAATGAAAAATATGAATTGCAACAAAAACTAAGTGAGCAAATAATTAGACTCGAAGATTTAAATAAATTATTAGAATTTCGAGCTAGAGATATTCTTGATGTTAACAAACAACTCGAATCAACTCAAACTGAATTACAAAAAGCATTAAAAGCAAAAGATAAATTTTTCTCACTTTTAGCACATGATTTAAGAAGCCCTTTTACAGCACTTTTAGGTTATACGAATATATTAAAAGATGAATTTGATGACTTGAGTAAAGATGAAATTAAATATTTCATAGGACAAACTCATGAAGTTGCGCAAAATACATATAATCTTTTGTTGAATCTTTTAAATTTTTCAAGAATTCAAACTGGTAGATTTGAATTTAATCCACAACTTCACAAATTCGATGATATTGTCAATAAAGTAATCAAAATCTTACAGGGTAATCTTGAAGCAAAATCAATAAATATCATAAAAAATTATCCCCTTGATGAAGTTGTCTATGCTGACGATAAAATGTTGATATCTATTTTACAAAATATAATAGGTAATGCAATAAAATTTTCTAACAAAAATTCTAGTATTACAATCACAACAGACAGAATTGATAATAATTTATTAATTTCTGTTAAGGATCAAGGAATTGGCATGGATAAATCCTCTATAGATTCATTATTTCAAATTGAGAAAATTTTTACAAAAGAGGGTACAAATAAAGAGCAAGGCACTGGTCTAGGTTTACTTATATGTAAAAAATTTGTTGAAATACACAAAGGTAAAATTTGGGTTGAAAGCGAAATTAATAAAGGAACAACATTCATTTTACAATTTCCATATCAAAATTAAATAATTGTAAAGATATTTTTTTTCAGAACTTTTTTTGTTTTATTTGCATTGTTGTTTCTGAAAAATAAAATAATGAGGTGAGTTATGGAATTAAAAGTTGGGAAAAAATATCGTGCAATTAAAAAAGGTATCAAACCAGAACCAGTAGAGTTTGAAGTTTTAAATATCACAGCAAACTCAATAACAATTCATATCAAAGGTAAACCTACACCAACAGATGTACCTAAATTACTTTTTGAAGGTATGTTTGAAATGATAAGAGAAATAACAATGTAAAAAGTATAATATATTAAATAATATTAAATGTCAAAAAGGTCGTCTTATATCAAAAACACAAAATTTATAAGACGACCTTTATACTTTAGTGTAATATCCCTATAATACTTCCAAATAATAAGTTTTTTTAGCAAAATATTTTAATTCATCTCTAAATTTAGGATGTGCTATATTGATTAGTTGCTTGATTCGTTCACGAATTGATTTTCCATTAAGGCTTGCAACACCAAATTCAGTAACAACATAATGGACATCAGCTCTTGAAGTAACAACTCCGGCACCCTGTTTTAACATCGTAGAAATCCTGGAAATTTCTCCATCTCTTGTTGTAGAAGTTAAAGCAATAATTGGTTTTCCACCCTCGGATCTAGCAGCACCACGAATAAAATCAACTTGTCCACCAAAACCACTATATAATCTTGTACCTATTGAATCAGAGCATACTTGCCCTGTTATATCTACTTCAATAGCCGAATTAATTGCCACCATTTTTGTATTTTGTGCAATTACAAATGGGTCATTAACATATTCTTGTGGATGGAACTCAATTAAAGGATTATTATCCGCATAATCGAAGGCTTTTCTAGTACCTAAAATAAATCCTGCAATTAATTTACCTTTGTGAATAGATTTTTTTTCTCCATTCATCACCCCACTATCTATTAGCTGAATTAAGCCATCAGAAAACATTTCTGTATGAACACCTAAATCTTTTTTATGTTGTAACAACTTAAGAACAGAATCGGGAATAGCACCAATTCCCATTTGCAAAGTTGAACCATCTTCTATTAAATCTGCTATGAATTCACCAATTTTATCATAATTTTTTAACATTTCTGGTGTATCACCTTCATCAACCTGAGGTAGTTCAGTTAATTCCTCCTGATGTTCAACAATGTGCGTAATTTTACTTATATGTATAAAACTATTGCCCAGAGTTCTAGGCATACGTGGATTAACTTGAGCAATAATAACTTTTGCCATTTCAGCCGGTGTTTTAATACAGCCTACATCGACACCATAACTACAAAATCCGTGCTCATCTGGAGGGGAAACATGTATAAGTGCAACATCAATATCATACAACTTATTTTTAAAGTATAATGGGACCTCATGTAAAAAACATGGGACAAAATCTGCTCTACCCTCATTAACAGCTTTTCTTGTATTATGCCCTATAAAAAAGGCTGTGTGTCTAAAATGCTTTTCCATACCAGGTTCCATATACGGTAACTTTCCTACTGCTAAAATATGATAGATATTAACATTTTCCAATTCATCTTTTCGCTTTACCATAGCTCTAATTAGTTCAAAAGGGACAGCACAACCTGGTTGTACATATACTCCATCACCAGATTTAATAACCTTTACCGCTTCGTCTGCAGTTTTAAGTTTTGAGTTATAATTTACAAGCCATGCAGGTGTTTTAATAGAATTTTCCATATAAAAATCTTCCTCAGATTAATTTTTCGAAAATGGATGCAATCTTAGAAATTCCAAATTATACATTTTTGCTATTGTTTCATTAGTACATTTGCCATTATAAAGACAAATTCCTCTTGTTAGTTCATTATTCATAGTAATTTGGTGTTCTATTCCATAATCAGCAACATTAAAAATATACTCATATGTATTATTGGCAAGTGCTATAGATGAAGTACGACTAACTTTAGCTGGTAAATTCGGTACACAATAGTGTATAATATCCTTTTCAATAAAATAAGGATTTGTTAATGTTGTTAATCGACTTGATTCAAAACATCCACCTCTATCTATTGCCAAATCAATTAATACAGTTCCCTTTTTCAAATTATTTAAATTCTGGTAAGTTAAAACTTTAGGAACTTGATTGTTATCATTTGTGGATACAGCACCTATTATAACATCAGCATATTTTGAAACCCTTTGAATAATCATAGGTGCAGAAATTAAGGTTGTAACATTTTTATTAAACATTAAATCAAGCTCTTTTAATCTATTTATATTAGTATCTAAAATTGTAACACGTGCACCATTAGTTAATGCGCTTCTAGCTGCTGCTGTTCCTGCTACACCACCTCCTATAATTAATACATTAGCAGGCTTTACACCCGGAACACTTCCAAGTAAAATTCCTTTTGATACTTCTGTGGAATTCTCCAACAAAGAAGTAGCAACTTGAATTGACAACTGCCCTGCAATTTCACTCATAGATTGAAGTATAGTGTTATGTCCATTTCTTAAAATTAATTCATATCCTATAGCTGTTACTTTATTTTCCAATAATTTTTGAATAATACTCTTTTTATTCATCATTAAATACAAAAAAGAAAATAATATTTGTCCCTCATACATATAGCTTGCTTCTATTTCACTAAGAGGTGCAACTTTTACAATCATATTTGCTCTTTTAAATGCTTCCTCAGCAGAATATACTATTTTGGCACCAGCTTTCTCGTATTCTTCATCGTCAAAATGACAATCAGCACCAGCTTTTGTTTCAACAAAAACAGTATGACCATTTTTAACTAATGCATCTACAGCAGCAGGAGTTAACCCTACTCTTTTTTCTTCGATTGTTGATTCTTTTGGTATACCGATACGCATATTTTACCTTTAATTAAATATTAAATTATTTTTTATTCAATATTAAAATGATATTTTATCAAAAAATAAATTTTTTTTTCTCAGAAATTTTAGATAATTTGTTATTTTTAATATTTTATAATTATATGGAAACTTTATACTTTCTTATAGATTTATTTCTTCATTTAGATAAACACCTTTTTGAGTTAGTCGATAATTATGGTTTTATAACTCATTTTATTTTATTTGTTGTGATATTTTGTGAAACTGGTTTAGTTGTAACACCATTTTTACCTGGCGACTCTTTGTTATTTGCCGCAGGAGCTTTAGCACATGAAGGTAGCCCTCTTAATGTACACTTTCTTTTCTTTCTTCTTGTAGCCGCAGGTATTTTAGGAGACTCTGTAAATTATTTCATCGGTTCTAAGCTTGGAGATAAGGCCTACAATAGTAAATATATAAAAAAAGAGTATCTAGATAAAACTCACGAATTTTATGAAAAACACGGCGGAAAAACAATTATAATAGCTCGTTTTGTACCAATTGTAAGAACATTTGCCCCGTTTGTTGCAGGTATTGGCAAAATGAGTTATAAGTATTTTTTAACCTATAATGTTGTTGGCGCTATACTTTGGGTAGCAATATTCATATATGGTGGCTACTTTTTTGGAAATTTACCATTTGTTAAAAATAATTTTTCTATAGTTATTATTACTATAATTTTTATCTCTATCTTACCCGGTGTAATTAACTTTCTAAAAATTAAATTTGCAAAAAACTAATAGAATTATTTTTACCTCGCCCACATTTTGATATTAACTTTACTTTCTACTTCTTCTTCAATATCATCTGGTAATTTATAATACAAATTTAACCCTGTTTTTACCTCAACTGAGTCTATTGGATAAATATAATCAAATATTTTATAGCTTTTTAATTTGTTTTGATTTGGAACTATAAATGCAATTGCATTTAATTCACCGTTTTGTTTTCTTAAAATTGCTTTATATAAATAATCGGGAACTGTTACCTTATTTATCCTACCAATTTTTTGGGGTGGATATTTCGTAATAATAGGACCTGTCACAATAAAAAGAGTATCATATATCTTAGCCCATTCCCTAACTTTTGTTTCTATTTCATTCCAAATTCCCGAATTCATTTTTCTGGCTTGTGGTACCATATTACTCATATAAAAAGTTTCACTCATAGCCTCTTTACTCCATCTCATATCCGCAGCAGGCAACATATGTCCCCTATCGTAACCACTTCCTTTATAATCTTCTGGTAGAGCGGATTTTGTGAGTACATAAGGGTCCTCTCTAAAATCATCTGTTCTTTTCACAACTATTTTATTAACTCTATCTCTTGTTAAAACATGCGCAACCCACTTAGGTATTTCATTTCCTTCATCATAACAAAGTATAAAATATTTATGTTTCACAATAATTTCACCGTTATTATAATAAGGAGTCTCTAGCCCCTCAATATAATTATTGTAAATAATCTTTTTTTCAGTAAAAATGAATTCTTTTAAAAAATAGAATAAAGCTATTACAAATACCAATGATAATACTAACTTTTTCATTTTATTATATTTAAGATATCTAAATTAGATTTATTAAATTCTTCTTCTAATCTTTTTATAATATTGATATAATTTTGTATATCATCTTTTCTATAATTCCACTTTAATGCATCATTTAATTGTTTTATAGCATCGATATATTTTTTATCTTTAATCTTATCTTTTACTTCTCTTATCAAATCAAAATAGGCTATTTCTAAGTCATAGGGTATCTCTATAACTTTAAAACGATTAGGATTTTCTTCAACTATTCTCTTTCTAGTTTCTTCTGGATAACCTTTTGAAGTAGGTCTAAAATATTCGTTTTTATCTGCACCATCTACATATTTTATCATCAAGAATTCAAATAAATCTTTCCATTCTCGCATTGTAATATCGACACACTCATTGGAATATGAATTTAAATATTCTATTGCTTCTTTTCTTGAGTTTTTCAACAACACTAAGGCATGTTGTTCCACCATCTCCTGGTTTGCCATAAATGAAGCTTCCAGTTGAGTTTGTTTTTTCTTCAAATCATCTATCATAGCAGAATATCTTAGATACACAAAATTGGATACAACATTAAATATCCAAAATGCAGAATTCCACGAAAATTTACTTAAAGAAGCTGTTTTTTCATGTAGACATTCCGGAACTTTATAATGATTTGGATAAAATGGCATATAAACAGTCATATAGGTATCATCAACACCAAACCACAAAACACCACCTACTTCATTAGGCAAATGACTTCTCATCTGAGCTACAAATGAAAATCCTGTTTGTTGAGTCGAAATTGGTCTTTCATGGAAATAAGTTGAATCTTTATATTTCCACTCTAAAGGTCTATTTCTATAAGGAGAGCAATATAAACCAGCACCAACTCCCTTTGTCATATCTAATTCTGTGCCTTCATAATGATCTCTCATAAGTTGTATAATATCATAAGTTGAAAGCAATCTATCTGGTTTAATATATAACGGCATTCTTTCTTTACTTTGAAAATTAATATAATCAAAATATTTTTCCATATGTTTATTTACACGTCTGAAAACAGACCACACTCGAGCTTCACAATATCTTACACCACCAAAATCTAAAGGATTGTAAACATCTGAAAAACTAAAATCTTCATCTTTACCATTAAAATATCCCTTTTCACGAGCAAAACTGATAACATCTGACGTGTAGAGAAAATGATTTTTATCATTAAAATTTATTTTTGTAATTCTTGCTTGATTTGCATGTGCTGATATATAACCATCTGGAATTCTCTGTGCAACCCATATAGCTCCCTTTACTCCTTCACCTTTACCTATCATTTCTAAAATCCAGGCTTCATTAGGGTCAACAATCGAAAAACTTTCTCCTGTGCTATAATATCCATATTCTTCTACAAGTGAAGTCATTATTTGAATTGCCTCTTTTGCATTTTTTGCTCGTTGCAATGTTACATATATCAAACTACCGTAATCAAGTATACCTTTTTTATTTTGAAGTTCTAATCTACCACCAAATGTAGTCTCTCCAATCGTTAGTTGAAATTCATTCATATTACCGATAACATTATAGGTCCTTTCAGCTTGTTTGATTTTTCCTAAATATTTTCCTGTATCCCATTCATATATATCTAGCATAGTTCCATTGGGATAAACACCTGCAGAAAAATGATACAACGCACCATACAAACTATAAGAATCTGCTGAATAAGTTAAATAATTTGATTTAGTAGTAGTTGCACCTTTTGTTATTATAATATTTGTGCAAGCAAACATGAATGATGTTAAGACGAGTAAATAAATTAGCTTTTTCATAAATTCCTCTTTTTTGAGCAAAATTAATAATATTTTTTAATTTTAAAAATTAAATAATTTCAACCTTGCACATATTGTTAGTATTTTGTAATATTTTAACCTTTACAAACTTATTCACAAAATTTTCATCAAAGTTTGTAAATACTCTTATATAATTATCTGTATAACCTTTCATTATCCCATCATAATTAGTATGCTCAAATATAACTCTGTGTATTGAATTGATTGAATTATTATAAAATATCTCTTTTTTAAAATCACTCAATCTTTTAAGTTTAAAATTTCTTTCCTTTTTAATAGATTTTTCAACTTTATTTTCTATTTGGAGTGCTTTTGTACTGGGACGTTCAGAATATGTAAAAACATGAAGATAGGTAAAAGGAATATTTTCTAAAAAGTTATAAGTTACTAAAAAGTCATCATCTGTTTCATCCGGAAAACCAACTATAACATCTATACCCAAACCATAATTATGAACATTACTGATAATTTTATCAATAACATTTGAAAACATTTTAGTATTGTACCGTCTTTGCATTTTTGCTAATATTTTATCGTTGCCACTCTGTAAAGGTATGTGAAAATGATTTGCAAAATGCTCAGAATTTGAAACAAGTTTTATAATATCATCAGTCAAAAGATTTGGCTCTATTGAGCTAATTCTAATACGAAAATCTCTTTTAATATTGTCAATTTCTTTTAATAAATCATAAAAGCTATAGTTGTTATATGCATAGTCACCAACATTAACACCTGTTAAGACAATTTCCAAATAACCATTATCTAATATTTTGTTAATATATGATATTACCTCTTTCGGTGCAAGGCTTCGACTTTTACCCCTTGCTAAAGGAATAGTACAATATGAACAATTATAGTCACAACCATCTTGAACTTTAAGAAATGCTCTTGTTCTTTCATCATTATCACCTGAATATGCAACACCAAAGGAATTAAGTTCCTCGGTAGGTTTATTTATTATCGATGGGAAACCATATTTTTGAGTAGTATTTATTAAATTATGTAAATCATACTTAGCATCATTGCCAACAATTATATCTACACCATCTATTGCTGCTATTTCATCAGGTCTAATTTGAGCGTAACAACCTATAACACCAATAAAAGCATTCGGATTTTTCCTTAAATAATGTCTAACCCTTTGCCTGCAATCCTTTTCAGCATCTTTTGTTACTGTACACGAATTTATAATGTAAATATCAGCAATTTCATTATCATCAACAACAGTATAGCCATTTTGTTTAAATTTCTGAGCTATATGAGATGTTTCAGCATAATTTAACTTACATCCTAATGTATAAAAAGCTATTTTTTTCATTTAATATTCTTTCATATTATTCATTAACCCATTTTTCAACAATTCGATGAAATTTCACTGGTTCAAATTCGACAAAACTATACTCAGCATAATTATTTAAGTAGTATGGATCTAAACTAAAAAAAGCCTTTACTTTATCAATATCATCTGCTCTACAAATAACAACACCACCTGTTTTTGGATTGAGTGGGCCCGACATTAAAATCATATCAGCTTTGTAACCATCATCTAAATGTGCTCTATGTTGCGGTAGAATTTCCTGTATTTTTTCAAATGGTACTGTATATTTTATGTTTACAATAATATGCTTCATGTTACCTCCAATAAGTAAAAAAAAAGACACTTAAAAGTGTCTCTTTTTTTTGGTTATATTTTTCTTTTAATTTTTGCTGCTTTACCTGTAAGATTTCTAAGGTAATAAAGTTTAGCTCTTCTAATTTTACCAGCTTGAATTACTTCAACTTTTTCAATTTTTGGTGAGCTAAAGAAAAATATTCTTTCAACACCAACACCATTAGAAATTTTTCTTACAGTAAATGTTTTACTTAAACCAGCACCTCTAATACTAATAACATCACCTTCATAAGGCTGAACTCTTTCTTTATCGCCTTCTTTAATTTTTACATATACTCTAACTCTGTCTCCCACATTAAAATTTCCAAGGTCAGTTCTAACCATGTCTTTTGTAATTTCTTGTATTCTGTCCATTTTTATATCTCCGTACTATTTATTTTTTCCCATCTGTTAGTTCTAATTTTAGATTGTTCAATTCGCCATTTTTCAATTTCTTCGTGGTTACCACTTAACAATACAACAGGAACTTTCATTCCTTCATATTCTGCTGGCCTGGTATAACATGGCACATCGATATTATTTCCTAATTGAAATGAATCGTTTAAAGCCGATTCACTATTATGAAGCACACCAGGTATAAGTCTAACCACGCTATCAATTATTAGGAGCGCTGGAATTTCTCCGCCAGTTAAAACAACATTTCCAACAGATATTTCATCAGTCACAAATTTTTCTTTTACTCTGTTATCAATTCCTTTATAATGCCCAGCAAGTATCATTATATTTTTTTTTAAAGATAAATTTATCGCATACTTCTGATCATAAATTTTACCACCCGGGTCAGTAATTATTATATGATCATATTCTCTTTCATTTTTCAATTTTTTTATAACTTCAAAAAATGGCTCGGGTTTTAGCACCATTCCTGCACCGCCACCATACATTTTATCATCAATTTGTCTATGCTTATTATATGCATAATCTCTTAAATTATGAACATGATACTCAGCAAGTTTTTTCTCTTTTGCAATTTTTAATATGCTAGAGTTCAAAGGAGAATCAAAAAAATCAGGTATAGCACTAATTATATCAAATCTTATCAAGTTTTTAATACATCGTAATTTTTTATAAATAATATCTTATTTTTAGGATCAAAATCTTCAACAAAATAATCATTAAATGGAATTAATATTTCTTTTTTGTCGCTACTTTTAACAATAAGCTGATTGTTATTTTTTAACAAAAGTATATCAACCAGTATGCCAACTATCTCATTCTTAAAAACAACTATACAATTTTTAGCTTGAAAATAAATTTTCAGTTCTTTAATTCTATTGACTTGGGCCGCAGTCAAAAATATTTCTTTTCCTAGCAAATAAGTAGCATCATCATATGAACCGAAATTTTTAAATTTATAAGCATATACTTTTTCATCTATTAAATAATCTTCGACAACAAATTTACGTTTGTCGCCGAAGATATCTATATACAAAAAACGAAAACTCTGAAGATAATCATCTACCAGCGAATTAGTTTTAATTTTTACATATCCGTTTAATCCATGTAGCCCAACAATAGAACCGAGAACAAAATAATCAGTCATTATTGTGGTTGTTGAATTTCCAAAGTAGCTCTTTTGCCTTCTTTTGCAGCTACCGCAGTTAACAATGTTCTCATAGCATGAGCTGTTTTACCTTGCTTGCCAATGACTTTTCCTACATCATCATTAGCAACTTTGAGTGTAAAAACTACTCTACCATCTTCTTCAACTTTTTGTTCAAGAGCCACTTTATCAGGATTATCAACAAGGCTTTTTGCTACAAATTCAACAAATTCTTTCATAATATTACTCCCTTATTGTAATAAGATTTATATTGGGAGTTACAACAGAATTATTGTTGTTCCCCACCATTAACAGATTTTTTGTTCTTTTTCTTTTTGGGAGCTGCTAATTTAGCTTGTTTAGCTTCTCTCCATTTAGCTATTTCTTCATTTATAGCTTCTGGGCTCATACCTTTTTTAACAAGTTCTCTTTTATACAAGATACCTTGGTTTCTTAAGATACTATTAACTGTATCAGTTGGTTGAGCTCCATTATAAAGCCAATAGTTAATTCTTTCTTCTTTTAATTCTATTATAGCAGGGCTTTTAATTGGATTATAAATTCCCAATGCTTCAATAAATTTGCCATCTCTTGGTGCTCTAACATCTGCAGCAACTATTTTGTATATAGGCTGCTTCTTTTTACCCATTCTGCTTAATCTTATTTTTACAGCCAAGTTTATAACCTCCAATATTTTACTAATTTATAAAATAACATCAAAAAATAATAATTTTTTTTTAAATTTGCAAATTAATTTTATATAAACACTTAAATTATATCTTCAGACCCATTTTATTAATGAAATTATTTGCAATTCTTTTATTACTAAACATCTTCATCATCTTTTGCATTTCTTCAAATTGTTTTATAAGTCTATTAACTTCTTGTACAGAGGTTCCGCTACCTTTAGCAATTCTTAATCTTCTCCTACCGTTTAGGATTTTAGGATTTTTTCTTTCTTCTTTTGTCATTGAGTTAATTATCGCCTCAATTCTTATTAATGCTTTGTCATCTACTTTGGCACCATTCAAAGCATTGCTTACTCCGGGTATCATTTTTAACAACGATGAAAGCGAACCCATTTTTTTTATCATTTTGATTTGAGATAAGAAATCATCAAAATCAAACTTATTTTGCTTTAATTTTTCTTCAAGTTTTTTAGCTTCATCCTCATCAATCTCTGCTTGTACTTTTTCAACTAAAGATATAACATCACCCTTACCTAAAATCCTTGATGCCAATCTATCAGGATAAAAAACTTCTAAAGTATTAATCTTTTCGCCCAAAGAAATAAACTTAATAGGCTTCTGAACTACTGCTCTTATAGATAAAGCACATCCACCCTTTGTATCGCCATCTAATTTAGTCAATACAATTCCTGTATAGTCGACTGCTTCTGCAAATGCTTTAGCACTGTTTACAGCATCCTGACCAGTCATAGAATCAACAACAAACAATATTTCAGTAGGCTTAACATTTTCTTTAATTCTAATAACTTCATCCATCATTTCCTGATCAACGTGTAATCGACCCGCAGTATCAATTATAATGTTATTTATACCATTAGCTTTAAATTCTTTTATCGCATCTTCAGCAATTTTTACAGGATTTTTTTCATCTTCTTTGGCAAATACAGGAACATCTATCTGTTTACCTAAAACTTTTAATTGTTCTATAGCAGCAGGTCTGTAAATATCGCAAGCTACCAACCCTACTTTTTTATTGGATTTCTTTAAATAATTAGCTAATTTTGCACTAAAAGTAGTTTTACCAGAACCTTGTAAACCAACTATTAAAATTATATTTAATTTATCAGATAAAAGTAATTCCGAAGCTGTTCCACCAAGTAATTGTGTTAACTCATCATATATTATCTTAGTTATTTGTTGCCCTGGTGATATTGAACGTAAAACTTCCTGCCCTAATGCTTTTCTGGAAACATCTTCTATAAATTGTTTGGCAACTTTATAATTTACATCGGCATCTAAAAGAATTCTACGTATTTCTCTCAGTGTTTCTGCAATATTATCTTCTGTTAATTTACCTTGACCAGTAATTTTCTTTAACACAAGATCAAGTTTCTTTGATAAATCTTCTAACATATACAAACTCAATTTTTTTTAGCTTTTAAAGTTAATAAAAAATTATCAGTTTTCAAAGATAAAAAAGGTATAACTATTATTTGAATTTTAATAAATAAATCGGTCGTCTCATATTTAACTCACAGTTACAATGCTCTGTGACTAGTTAATAAATATATCAAGACGACCGATAAAATTAATTTAACTTAATAAATATTCACTCTAGATATTACATCAAATATCTATTTTACTGCAGAGAAAATTTTTCCAATTTCTGTTGATGAAACTTTTGCTGCATTTAGAGCTTTTGTCAAAGCTTTATTTTTATTCTTATCTGCACCGTTTACGTCAATATTATAAGTACCAATAACATTATCAGTTCCATACTCTATAACACTAATAAATATTTTAACTTTTGCTATATATAAAATCCCTGCATTAGTTTTATTTTCATTAACAGATACTGTTGATATTGTTGCTTTTGTTAAATATGCAGGATTAGTTTGGTTTATATTTATTCCATTTTTTTCAAGGGCATCAACAATTTTATTAAGTAAAACCATTTTATCATTATCAGTTCCTTCGCCTATAATTTCTACTCTTGAAGTAATAACCTTACTTCTATCAACTTGATATTTAATTTTTGTAAAAGTAGTATTTTCTAGCTTTTTGCGTATATCATATGGTATATTTGAAAAAGTTAAATATGCAATCAATTCGCCGTTTTTATGATCAATTAAGCCTTCGCCGCTAAATACAAAATTGTACTCTACAGTTCCATCATCTTTTGTTGGTAATGTTGTAAGTATTGTATTGCCAGCTTTAAATGTAATTTGAGTTGCTTTCAAAGGAATATTTTGATATCTTACTCTAAGAATAATAGGCGACGCTGCAACTTTTCCCAACTCGCCTGTTTGATTATCACCATTAAGAATATCAATTTTTATATCACCTACAAAATCAGATATTTCTTTCAAAACATTATCATATCTAACTTCTTGTGGTAATGCAATTGGTTTTTCTGCTAAAGAATTATAAAACAAAATCTTAGGATACATATTATTGGCAATTTGCAATACATCTTTGTAAGAATTAAGTCCTCCAGAAATATCTCCATTAGCTATATATTTTTTAGCATTTAGTAATTTATCTTGTGCTTTATTAACTTCTGTAGCAAGTTGATTTTCTAAGGACCTAAAAAATTCAGATTTTTCTATTACCGCAAACACATAATACTCATCTTCCACTTTATTTAAATAAGTTTCAACAATCTTTAGTCCAGGTAACTCCATTTCTTCCACAACAGTTTCAATTTCTTTTTTTAAGTTAGATGATATATTCGAATTATCACCATATACAGTTTCTGTAATAGTAGTAGATAAAGAACCACTTACGGTAACTTTAAGTTGTGAGGCAATTTCCATTCTTGCACTATTTTTAGCAGCCTCAATACCTCCTGTCGCAGCCGATGCTCTTCCAACTGCATACCAATAAAATGCATCCGGATATGAATTGTGCTTACCCGTTTTAACCCAATTTGGTATTTGGGCAAAAACAAATGTTGTCAAAATTATTAAATATATTAACTTTTTCATTGTTATCTCTATTTATTTTTAAGTTCTACAATAACTAATTTTCTGTTGACATTTATCCTGGATGCTTTCACCTTATCATTATCCTTAAACTTGTTTCTCAAGAAAGAATAAAGCTCATCACCTGAGTTGAATTTTTTAGACCATACAATCAAATCTTTTGTTTTATCACCACTAGCTAAAATTCTGTTTTTTGTACCAACTTCTTTAATTATTTTCATAATATCATCGCTTAAGTCTTCAAGGTCATCTTCATCAAGTGTAGCCGAAATTTTGAAAATAACTTTGAATTGTTTACCATTTGATATATCTTCTTTCCAATATGCAGATATTCTTTGTAAAACCTTACCAGCAGCGTCATTCATTGCTTCCTCAATTATTGCAGGATCAGATGCTCCAGGTCTTCGTGGACTATAGCCTGTTTCAGTTCCTAATAATCTACCTGTTGTTGTTTCGAATGCTCTTACACCTACAATAGCTTGTTTACCAAGATTAGTAACATCTATACTAACATTATAAGTAATATAAATATCTGCACCTATACTCAAAGCTAATTGATAAGCAATGTCATCTTCAACATTTTTTAATTCACTTTGTGATTGGACATATTCATTTAAAACTTCCATCTGTTCAGGGACTTGAACTTCATATTTCTTTGTTGTCAAAAATGCTTCGATAACTTCTGCACCTTTTTTATAATTTCTATCATTTTGCAATTTTTCGATTGGGCTAACACCTTTAGGAACTTCTGGAATAACCATAATAAACGGATTTCCAGCAACTTCTTGCAATTTTTGCCTTGATACTAAAACTCCTCTATCCTGTAAATCTTTTGTAAGTTTTTCAATATTAATACGAATTATTTTTTCAATTCTTACACCGCTTGATGTTTTAACTCTTGATAATACATCATTTCCCATAAAAGTAATGTATTGATTGATATTTTTAATATCAAAAAACTCGTTTTCAATTGCTTTAAATGCTTCAATCTCTGCATCAGATTGCAATATTTTATCCTGATAATCATAAAGCATAAAATACACTCCTGCTTTTTTTGCATCAAGTTCAGCAGCATCAACATCCTTGCCCATACCTTTAGCACGAAGTATTACTTCAGTTGGAGAATAATTTTCAATAAATATAGCCTCACGTGAATTTGGTAAATTTCCTTGCCCATAAACTAAGCCAACAAGGAAATATATTATTGTTACTACTACAAAAGTTCTTAAACTCATTTTGGCTTCTCCAAGTAGTTTTTTAATTTCAATACAATTTATATAAATATTACATCAAAGTCAATAAACTATTTGTTAATTATTATTAAATTTTATTTTAAGATTTAACCATACTATAAATTTTCTCAGTTGCACCAATATTATTTTCAAATATTAATTGAGAAATTTTTCTAATCTCATTTAACTTATCTTGATTATACAATAATCCTTTTACTAAACTATAAAATTCATCATTATTATTAAATACAAATCCTGCGCCTTCTTTTACTAATAATTTTGCTTCTTGCGAGTTCTCAATAACAGGCCCATATAAAACAGGAATTCCATAAACTGCTGGTTCTAATACATTATGGATACCTTGCTTGAAACTTCCTCCGACAAATGCAACCTTTGCATATTTATACAACGCCAATAACAAACCAATACAATCCACAATAATAATTTTTTCATCTTTATAATTTGAAATATTTGAGTAAAATATATAAGATATGTCAATCTTTTCCGTGATTTCACTAATATGTTCTTTTGTTGGTTCATGCGGAACGATAATACTCAATAATTTATCATCTTCTTTATGTAATTTGAGTAAACTCTCAAGATAATTTTTCTGATCATCATTCCAGGAACTTCCAAAAACCATTATATTTTTATTATAAATGATTTTCTCATCTAACAAGCTTTTATTGATAAACTCTCTTGATTTTTGATATACTCGGTCATATCTTGTATCTCCTACAACCTCAAGGATTTCGTCCTTAATTCCAAATTTTAATAGATTTCTCTTATCTTTTTCCGATATTGCAAAAATTTTATTAAATTGATTAAAAATATACTTATGAAAATTTCTCACAATTGGATACAATCTTGGCGAACTATCTTTCATAGTAGCGTCAATCAGATAAATTTGAGTTTGAGACTTTTTCAATTCCCATAGAATATTTGGCCAAAGATCATATCGTGTAATTATGGCATAATCAGGCTTTAATATGGATACAAATTTTTTTGCACTCCACAAAAAGTCAAATGGTAGGTAAGTAATCAAGTGGGCAAATTTATAATTTTTTTGGTTTTCATATCCAGATGGCGAAAAAAATGTTACAACAATATTATGTTTCCCTTCGTGATATAATTTTTCTATTAGCGGTTTGGCTTGTTCAAATTCCCCCATCGACGCAGAATGAACCCATATTATTTTTTTCTCTTTATCCAAAGATTTAGCCTGTTGCCTTAAACTTTTCATTAAATTTTTTCTAGCTTTTATAGTATCACGAACTTTTTTATTGAAAAAACCAATTATTTTGAAAATTGAAAATAAAACTGGTAATAACAAGTTATAAATAATCTTATAAATCGTTTGCATTTATTTTTTCCTCAATTATTTTTAATATCTGCAAAGAAGTAATATCTTTCATACATTTGAAATGTTGTTTGGGACATTTTTCCCTTCCAATATGTGTGCAAGGACGACAATTTAAATTTTCATTTTCAACAACTGTAGCATTTTGGTTATTGTATGGTAAAAATCCAAACTCTTTAACTGTAGGGCCAAATATTGCTATAATGTTTTTATTAGGAATTGTGCAAGCAAAATGCATAAGGCCAGAATCATTACAAACTATCAAATCGCAATTATACATACTGTTATACAATTCATCCAGATTATTTTCTGTTATTCCATAAATACACTCTGGAACTTTTTCTAATATTTGCTTTGCGAAGCTTTCGTCAGATTTACCACCAAGAATAATAACTTCATATCCATTGCTTATTAAATATTTTGATAATTCGATATAATAATCAATTGGCCAGGATTTGGTATAATGCTTAGCTCCTGGACAAATTCCAATTCTTTTTTTTGTTTTATTTTCATCGATTTTTAAATTATCTGGATAGTATTCAAGGCTATTATTATCTGGTTCTAATCCCTCAACACTGGCAATATATTTTTCAGCAACATTTGAGATTTTATTTTTTATAAGATTAATTTTGAACTTCACAAGCAAAAATTTTTGTATATTGTTTTTGTGATAATAAAATTTTTGTGCTTTAATACCTTGATGTAATCTTCGGCTTCTTAGGTTATTTTGTAAATCTATGATTATATTGTAATTAGAATTACATATTTCGTCTTTTATCTTTTGATGTAGATTATTTTCATATGCTATAATCTTACTAATATTGGGATTATTTTTAAATATTTGAATATTTGAACTTCTTGTTAAAAAATCCAAACTTGCTTGCGGATACTTTTTATTAAGTATTCTTACTAAAGGAGTTGTCAGTAGCACATCTCCAAATGAACTTAAACGAATTATCAATATTTTAATATTTTGCATAATTTTTTATTTTTGATAATTCAATTTAAATAATTTCAGAAAAAAATATCAATTTTCAATGAATAAAATAATTTTATACTCAATATTACTAGTTAAGCTTTTAATAGCACAACAAGATACAAATTTTGTTCAGACACAGATAAATAACTTTTCATACACATCAAACAGTATAACTTTAAATACCAAACAATTATCAAATTACAAATTTATTGGAGATATAATTCCATCTAAAAAAAATTGTTTCATTAGGGATTTAGGCAATTTCGGTCAACCTTATGATTTTACTCTCTACGGTTTACCGCAGCCATATACAGGTATCTTAATTGATGGATTAGATTACAGTTCACCATTAACAAAAGGTTTCGATCTATATAATCTTCAGTCTACAAATATTTCATCTATTGAAATTATTGAACCATACAAAGCATTTTTATTTTCCTTAGATAACAATTTGTCAACAATTAATATAAACCAAAAATATCAAATACCAGAAAAACCAACAACAACCATAAAATATATTCAATCTTCAGGCGAAGATGCTTTTTTAGAAACAAGTTTTGCTTCAAGAATTAATGAATATTTTACTTTTAACTTCAACTTAAAAACACAAAATAACGAATCTGATAATTCTATCATAAAAAATAGTTCTAATATATGGAATTTAAATCCTGTTTTTATTTTTTCTCCTAATTATAATAATCAATTTATTTTAAGTTACAATTATAATCAAACAAAAAGAGAACTCAATGGCGGAGTAGATATCGAAAAACTTTACCCCCTTTTGCTAATAAATCAATTCCACACCATTTTTTATGACAAAAATTTAGCCCCAGTAATCTATAATAATTTAAATTACACCAATTATTTTAATTCCATCAAATTAAATCATATTTACGATAATCATTTGAATTTTAAAATTTCATCAAGCATTTTATATCTATCTGATAATGATAAATTTGATTATAAATCATCCAATGTATCAACTAAATTTAATAAATTTTTATTTAGTTCTGATATAAGATATGACTTTGAAGGCTTTGAGATATTTTCTAAAATTAATTATCAAAAAAATGATATAAAATCAAATTCGATCCCGGCTAATGAGATTTATACTTTATCTTTGAATCTTAACAAAGAATTAAATAATTTTGCTTTTAATGTTTATGCAAAAACATTTTATAAGGAAAAATTTTACAATTCTATGGGAAGTGATTTTTCTTTTAATCACAACCTTTTCAAAACAACTTTTGGTTTATCCTTAGTGAATTCACCAAACATCAAAAATTATTTCTTTAATAATGCAAGATTGATTTCAATTACCGATTATACCATAAAATCATACAACTATTATACATCATTAACCTTTAAAATCAATAAATTTTATAATAATCTCGAAATATCATTTTCAGATATTAATAACTACACTTACTTACATCAACCAACAAACAAAATTAAAGTTGATAGTATTAATATCAAAAACGGCAAGTTAGAAAACTTATCATTTAAATATTTCACTCAACTAATTATATATAAATTTCAAATTGAAAACAACTTAGTCTATAACTTTCAAAAATTAGATAACAAATCAATAAGTGTTATTCCAAAGTTTTATAACAAATTAAACATTTCATACAATGATATAGCTTACAATGTAAGATTAAATTATAAAATAGGTTTTGAATTTAATTACTCCACAAAAACAGATTTTGTTTATTACGATTATTTAAACAGAGAAACAATTTTCTCTGGATACGAAAATATTTTTCTAAAATCTGATCCTAAATTAATAATAAATGGCTATTTAAATGCTAACTTGATAAATAAATTTAACATATTTTTTGTTTGGGAAAATCTATTAAATTACAACTATACAATTACGCCCAACTACCCAATTTACGGAACTAATTACAGATTAGGTATTAATTGGATTTTGGATAATTAATTTTTTGTTTTTTTAAAAAAATTTTCTTAAATTTAAGAACTTAAATTTTGGGAGTTTAAAAATGGCAAAACAACAAGCATTTGGTGAAAAAGCTGCTAAGAAGCAAAAACCAACCTGGGTTAATTTAAAAATAGTAAGAGCAGTAAAATCTGAAGATAATACTTATAAATTCCAGGAAACATTCCAAAGACTTGATGATATCTCAAAAGTCAACGAAGTAAAATAATATAAAGCCATCATAAAGATGGCTTTTTTATTTATATTTTGTAAATTTACTTTCAAAATATATTTGTTTTTATGAATGATAACTTACAAACAATCATAAATAACTTACCAACAGACCCAAGCGTCTATTTATATAAAGATAAAAATAATAAAATCATCTATGTAGGAAAAGCAAAAAATTTACGCAACCGCGTTAGACAATATTTCCAAAATAATTTACAAAACCCTAAAACTATAATTCTTGTTCAAAAAATTAATGATATCGAATATATAGTAACTGATAGCGAATTAGAAGCTCTTGTATTAGAAAATAATTTAATAAAAACATACAAACCAAGATACAATATTTTATTAAAAGATGATAAATCATATCCCTACATCACAATAACTAATGAATTATTTCCCCGAGTTTTTGTTACTCGAACAATTTTGAATGACGGTTCAAAATACTTTGGACCCTATACTGATGTTAAAGCTCTTCGCTCTTCTCTTAAACTAATAACAAATTTATTTAAAATTAGAAGTTGTAAATATAATATAACATACGAAAGTATAGAAAAAAGAAAATATAAATTATGCTTAGATTATCATATCAGAAAATGCGATGGACCCTGCGAAGGCTTAATTTCAGTCGAAGCTTATCGGTTAATGATTGACAAGGTTGAAAAAATTCTACGCGGTTATACCGATGATTTAATTGAAGAACTAAAATTTTTAATGAAATCTTACGCTCAACAACTTCAATTTGAAAAAGCTGCAGAACTACGAGACCAAATTAATGAATTAGAAGTCTACTCCCAAAAACAAAAAATTATTACTACTGATTTTCAGGATAGAGATATCTTTGCCATTGCATATTTAAATAAAGATTGTATCGTTACAATTTTTAATATTCGAAAAGGTAAATTAATTAACAGAAAAAATTTGCGAATAACTTTAGAAATTAGCGATACCATTGATGGTATTTACAGTTCAATTATAAAGCAATATTATAACCTACCAGTTGAAATTCCAAATGAAATTATTTTACCAGAAATCGATGACGAAATTGAAGATATCATTACCTGGCTTTCTTCAAAAGCAAATAAAAATATTACAATAAAATCACCCGATAATGATGAAATAACAGAACTTTATAATTTATGCAAAACCAATGCAGATTTGGAATTAAAAGAATTTCTCATTCAAAAAACCAAGAAAGATTCTTTTGTTAATCATTCAGTTTATTCATTACAAAGAGATTTAAGATTAAAAAATCTACCGATGAGAATTGAATGCTTTGATATTTCCAACTTACAAGGGAGTGATATTGTAGCAAGTATGGTTGTTTTTGAAAACGGCAAACCCAAAAAATCTGAATACAGGAAATTTATAATTCAAACTGTTAACGAAGGCAAACCAAATGATTTTGCTAGTATGTATGAAGTAATCCATAGGCGATTTAAAAGATTATTAGAAGAAAATCAACCAATGCCAGATCTCATTATGATAGATGGAGGAAAAGGACAGCTTAATTCGGCTATCAAAGCTCTGAAAGAATTAAAAATTAAAAATTATAATATAATTGGCTTAGCAAAAAGATTGGAAGAAATAGTCTTACCAAATCAAGAAGAAACTCTTCTTTTACCAAGAACTTCTTCATCATTGAAACTACTACAAAACATTAGAGACGAAGCCCATAGATTTGCTATAACTTTCCATCGCATACGTAGAGAAAAACGAATTATAACAACCGAATTAACTCAAATAGACGGTATCGGTGAAAGAATTGCTAATAAATTACTTATTGATTTTGGTAGTGTTGAAAACATTAAAAAACTATCAGTTGAAGAATTGGCAAAATCTATTGGGAACAAAAAAGCAGAAATAGTTTATAATTATTTTAACAATAAAAATTCATCTAATCAAATAGAACTAAATATCTAACTGCCTTATCAAAGAAACATTAAGAGTTGTTCTATCTATCCTATAAATTATATCTTTAAATTCACTGGTATAGTAAATATCAGTATATCCAATACCACGATCATTTGTGCAAAGGTCTAAAAAGTTTAAATTATCTTCCAATTTTTTTGCAAATTCCACTGGTTCAATATTAAACTCCAGTATTGAGAAAGTTGGCAAATTTAATTCTAGAATTCTTTTTTGCTCGAATTCCTTATCAACTAACAATACAAGATATTTGATACCTTTTTGATTTAATTCACTAGCCGCTTTATATATATAACTGTTAAAATAAATCTTAAAATTTTCCAGCATTAATTGTTTTCTTAAACTAATCAAATAATCATTAAATATAAAATTATTAATCACAATTCCTAAAGGTTTTATTTTATTCATAAATATCATAAAAAGCCCTATAATTCGTTATACGCTTTTATTATACTTTCTTGAATATATGGGAAATTAACAGAACTTATTTTTTTGCCATCTTCAGTTAATATAAATAAACGACATTCAACTTTATTATCAGCAGTTTTTGTTTTTGAATAATATATATCAAGGCCACAATTTACTATAGCAGATGATATTTTATATAAAAAGCCTTTTTTATCAACAGCTTTTATTTCTAAAGTATTGTATTGTTGATTTTGGTTTAAGTAAATATCCAATATAGTTTTTTTCTTGAACAATTTTTTTTCTAATTTTTTTAGGTAAGACTGATGTTCTAAAATTAAATTTTCAATATCTACTATTCCATTAACTACATTAAGTAAATCAGCTTCTAATGTATTTTTTAAATTTGAAATATTAAATTTTTTATTATTTTTTGGATACTCTACAATCACTTTTGCAATTAGATTATCTTTTCTTGTTTTTATTAAAATGCTTTCAAGTATATTCAAATTTTGTAAGATCAATAATCCACATACCGATGGAAAAACAAATTTATTATACTTACCAATAATTATTATTTCAAAGAAATCTGATTTTTCAGTTATTTCAATAGCAAGTTGAGTATTTTCTTCACTAAAATATTTAATTTGCCTTGCAATCTCTTTTGAATCAAAAGAAGAAAAATATCTATTGTCTCTAATAGAAGTAAGGAAATTATGTATATTACTATCAGAAATTTCAGGAATATATTTTTGAATTTCTGAAGAAATTTCATTAAATGCTGGACTTAACTGCAATTCTAAGTTATTGTTAGAGTTAATAATATCTATAACTTTATAGAAAAGTGAATTTAATCTTTCAGCTTTCCAGGAAGTATAAATAAGTTTTGACTGTGCAGACAAATTTGCATAAGTTAGTAAATAAAGCTGAGTTAAAAATTTTTGGTTACTAACCAGTTCTGCTAATTCGTTTAATTCATTAATATCGTAAAATTTGTCACTAAATGCTAAATTACTCATTTTTCTTTTATTTCTGATAAGTTTAGCAATTACAGTAATCTCTTTATCTTCGTAACCTAATCTCGAAAGAATTGTGTGTGCCATTTCAGCTGCCAGCATTTCATTGCCAGCTTTGATAATAGGCTTTGCTATATCGTGTAAAATCAAAGCAAGATATAGCTGAGCTCTTTCAGCAGAAGTCAATGTATACAAAAGATTTTTTAATTCATTATCGGTATGATACAAATTTTCAAGTACGTTTATAGCATAAATACTATGAATATCAAAAGTATATAAGTGATTAATAGTATTTTCATAATAACCTGAAAGTTCGATAAATTCTGGTATAATATAATCAAAAATACCTAATTCATACATTAAAATCAGAGTATTAGAAATATTATCTAATTCAAATAGCTCTCTAAAAAATGTTGACGATTCACTTATAAGAGTTTCACTAAAGTTTATTTGTTTTAAATCATTTACTATCTTAAACTTCAATTTATCATCAATATATAACCCATATTTTGCACGATAGAAGAACAGGCGCAAAACATCAGAAAGGCTAAAGCGATCTTCGGTATTTGAAAATATTGTATCCCCAATTTGATAAAAATCATCATCGATTATGATTTTAAGAGCTTCAGGTAAACTAGGTGATATTCTATCTTTGAAGTAAATAAGAAATAAGTTATAGAATAAATTTATTTGATTTGCAGCAACAAAATACATTTTCATAAAGTCATGTACAGAACCAAAATTAAATTCTTCATCTTTTGAATTCAATAAAGCAGAATATATTTTATCTTGGTCTTTGAACTCTAATCTATCAATTTTCTTATTATTAATATAATGCAGTAAATTACGCACTGTCAAAAGAAGATTATAACTCTTATAAACACTTTCAAGAAAATCGCGTGGTAATCCATTATTTTGAATAAGTTCATTAATGAATAATGAAGTTTGCATTATTTCATTTTGATACATTAACTCTTTATTATTCAAGATTGAATAAACCCATTCAGCTTCATGTAAATCTCTTAAGCCACCTGCAGAATATTTAATATTTGGCTCTATGGTATTAGGAAATTTCCCATAAAATTCAATTCTTGAATTGTACTTTTGAATAAATTTATCATAAATATGGACTATATTATCTTTTAAATTCGCACTAATCTGTTCATAAAAATTTTTAAAATCATTAGAATTTCCAAATATTAATCTTGATTGAAAAAGTTTACAAAAAAATGTAAAATTTTCATTTAAATAATCGTAATCCTTTTCAAACTTATAAAGTTTGAAATTTAAGTTTATCTTTAACGCTAAATTATTTAGACTATTTTTTATATTTAAATATTGCTCATCTGAAATATTGGCAAATAAAATTTCAATATCAGATTTAGGCGATAATTCTCGTCTACCAAAACTTCCTAATGCAATAACTAATATATTTGTATTACCATTGGATATATTTTCTAATACATTTATCAATACAGATTCTACTAAAAGGCTAAATTTAAGAGAAAACTTGTTATTGGGATTTTTAATAAAATCAATATTATTAATGAGATTGAATTCTTTTAAAAACTCACTTACTATGTCTTGTGTATTTTTCATATACTTTTTTTTTCAAAATAAAACATAATATAATATAAAAACAAAAATTAAACAAGTATTTATCGATTTATAAAAATATTTTCAAATATTATTCCAATACTTCTTTTTACATTTTGGGAAAAAAAGAAAAATATAATATTTTTAAATTTTTAATAATTATCCCAAAGGATTTATTATTAATAGCTCAAAAAATTTTACAATAGTAGATTTATTTATTAAACTTTATAAAAGTGAATTTATTACTAATCCTAATAATGAGCCCAAATTTAATCAAGATGATTGTAATTTTCTTGTTGAGCATTTAACAAGTTATTTAGCGAAAATATTTTTTCTAGTAATTCCATAGTAATTTAAATTTTATTGTTTAATCAATAATTATTAAATTGCTGATTTTCACACCATAGAAATTACAAATAGAAAGTCTTTTATTATAACAATTTAGGCAAACTAGCTGAAAATAATAGAATCTGTTTTTGGGTCGATATTTTTTCAAACTTTTTTATTAATGAGTTTAATTTTTTATTTGATAGTTCGGCTTTAAAAACACTGTATTTTAAACGGAAATCTACTTCTTCCAATGCTTTAGCTACTTTATTTCTTTTTTTATCATCTGTAATATGATATGTTATTAAATATCTCATTTTATCACTTAAATGAATTCTAGTTTCAATCTTCCAAGCCCCAAAATTGTATTTTTACCAATATTAACCTGCTCAGCAACTTGCAAAATTGGAATGATATTTTTTAATTCACCTTCGAGAAAAAATGTACCTTTTAGCCAGCCAAGTTCATATTCTTGGTTTTGTCTGTGAGAATATCTTTTATATTTCTGGAAGTAAATATTAGGTTCAGTAATTTTAATATTATAATTTAATTCGTTGAGGTTAATATTTTCATTGGAGCCCTTACAAAAATATGCTGAGATAGTAATTAAGCGACGCCAAACTACCTTAATAAATATTTCTGGTGTTAAATCATTAACATGATATACAATATCGTTATTAAATTGCAATCTCGTGGTAGTAAGAAATTCAACTTTTATTTTTTCAACATCTTTATCATAGATAATATCTTTTGTTGAAATTTTAATTGGTTTATTAACAACATCATTATTTTTAGTGTCATAAACAAGAATTTTATTCCCACTTAAATCATAGGAATAAACATCACTAAGAGTAAATTTATAATAGTTACTTGTAAAGCCTAATGCTCCCATACATAAAAATGTAAAAATAAAAAATGGAAGATAATCTATATATTTGCCAAAGATAATTATTTCAAATGGTAGATGAGAATTTTCATTAATAATGGTTCTATAATCTAAAGGTGGATTAAAAGCAAAAGGATGAGGAATTTTTTTAACATTTTTTAAGAATGTAATATCATTTTATGGCATTTCTGTTTCAAAAATATAGAAATATGCACATTCGTTTTTGTATGGGCAAAATTCACATGAATCTAAATGGGTAACTCAGGAAATATGTCGGAAATGCTTACCAAATGCGCCTCTAAATATAGCTCCTTTGTAATTAGGTAAAATTGTTTTTTGTTTAAATTTCATAGTGAAAGATAAGCGATAAAATTCAATTTCTGGTGTTTGCATAGTTAATCCTTTTATTTATTTTTCAAGGTTAAATTGTGATATAAAAACTTTAATTAATTTGGTAATTAGTATGTAAAATAATATTATCTTATAAAAATTGTTTTAACATTAATATTAACATACAATACAAAAGAATTATTTTATTGTAAGTAGATAAAAAAAAGGGCTTTCCCAAAATTTGGGAAGCCCTTTTTGTATGGAAATATTAAAAATTTTATTTTCTTTTGAATCTTGCCTGGAAAAATCTTAAGTATTTAGGTTCGTAAACCATTTCTAAACCACGAATATTTTTGGCATTTTCCATAACAGCCACAACAGATTCGGCCGCCACATCTAGATGTGCTTGTGTGTAAACTCTTCTTGGGAAAGTTAATCTTACTAATTCTAATTTTGGATAGCGATGATTACCATCTTTATCTCTACCAGCGGAGACAATTCCTCTTTCCATACCACGCACACCAGAATCAATATATAATTCAGCAGCTAATGTTTGAGCTGGAAATTCATCCTGAGGTAGATGAGGCAAAATAGCTTTAGCATCAAGAAAAACGGCATGTCCGCCAATTGGTTGAACAATAGGTACTCCGTAATCCATAAGTTTTTTACCGAAATATTCTATTTGCCCAATACGTGCACGTAGATAATCTAATTCAACCATTTCATCCATACCAATAGCCATAGCTTCCATATCTCTTCCGGCTAAGCCGCCGTAAGTATGTAACCCTTCATAAAGAACAACCATATTTCTAGCTTCTTCAAATACATGTTCATCTCTTGTAGCTAAAATTCCACCAATGTTAACGATTAAATCTTTTTTAGCACTAACCCACAATCCATCAAAAAATGAGCACATTTCAAAAAGAATTTCGGCAATAGTTTTATTTTCGTAGCCTTTTTCACGCATTTTAATGTAGTAAGCATTTTCGCAAGCACGTGTAGCATCTAACCACATTTTTATACCATATTTATCACAAACTTTTTTAGTTTCTCTTAAATTTTCCATAGAAATAGGTTGTCCGCCAGCCATGTTAACAGGAGCAGCTATACTTAAATAAGGAATTTTTTCAGCACCAACTTTTTTAACTAAGTCTTCTAATTTTTGAATATCAACATTTCCTTTAAATGGATGGAGATTTGCCGGATCGTGTGCTTCATCGATGATAATATCAACAAATGTTGCACCGGCTAATTCTTGATGTGCTCTTGTAGTTGTAAAATACATATTACCACCAACATAATCACCAGGCTTGATAAGAATTTTTGAAATCATATGTTCAGCAGCTCTTCCTTGATGTGTTGGGACAAAATAAGGCATACCATAGTATTTTTTTACTTGATCCCACAATTTGTAAAAGTTTTCGCTACCGGCATAAGCTTCGTCACCTATCATTAGCCCGGCCCACTGTCTATCACTCATTGCATTGGTGCCGGAATCTGTTAATAAATCGATGTAAACATCTCTTGATCTTAATAAAAATGTGTTGTAGCCTGCTTCTTCAATAAATTTTTCTCTTTCTTCTCTTGTAGTCATTCTAATAGGTTCGACTACTTTTACTTTCCAAGGTTCTGCCCATGATCTTTTTTCTAGTTTTGCCATAATATTATTCCTCATATTTATTGGATTAAAATTTATTTAATAATTTATTAACAAATTACAAAATTAAAACATTAAAAAAAAAAGTTTACAGTAAAATAATCTATTTTTAATACTAAATTTACCAAAATGTGATTATATTGTAATTTTGTATTATATGATTTAAATATAAAAGATTATAAATTTTATAACTCGAAAAATAAGTTCAGTTTAAAAAATGCTAAATTTTTATAATTTGTACTCAATTCTTTCGGTTGGTTTTATTTGATGAGTTAGATTGATTAAGTTATATTATTATAGAAAATCTTATTAAATTATATTTTTTGAAACAAATTTTTCAATTTCATCATAATTATCTGGGTGAAACCAGTGTATTATAATTCCCTCTCGCTCCATTTTTCTAAACCAGGTCATTTGTCTTTTTGCAAATTTGTGGATTTGAGAATTGAGTTTCTGGTACATATCGTTATAATTGAGTTTATTTTGCAGGTAAAGACTAATGTATCTATATTCAAGCCCAAAATAAAATAATCTTTTATGAGTAATTCCCATTTCGAGTAGTTTTTTAACTTCATCAATCATTCCATTTTGCAAACGATATTTGAGACGTTCTGTAATTCTTTTTTTGTTATCTTCCCTATCAGAAAAAATACCAATGGTTAAACTATTAATTTTATTCTCATCTTGCCATTTATTTTTATTGGAAAGTATAATTATCCTTTTTATCATTCTATCACGATCATTGTAATCATTTTTATTATGTACAAGATCATCATATTGAAATAATATTTTTTTTAATTCTTCACTGCTTTTAGTATATAAATATTGGTATTCTGGAGCATTAAAATCTAATTCTTGTATGTGGTAAGAACTAAGAATAGCGTTTAAAAATAATCCAGTTCCACCAACTAAGAAAGGTATTTTCCCTTTCTTTTTAACGTATGAATAAGCGTTATCAAAATCTTTTTTGAATTTAAAGAGATTATAATCATCATTCGGATGGCACACATCAATAATATAATACGGTATTGTAGTTTTTTGGTCAATTATAAAATCATTTAAATCTTTACCAGTGCCGATATCCATATATTTATAAACCTGGCGTGAATCTGCAGATATTATTTCCCCATTAAATTTAAGTGCTAATTTAATAGCTATGGATGTTTTTCCTATTGCAGTTGGGCCTAATATTGTAATAAGATCATATTTCATATTAACTTAAAAATAGTATATAAATCACACTGATAAATATTACTACGGAACTGATGTAATTAATCCAATATAATTCACCAATATTATATTTTATTTTAATATAATGAATTATTTGTACAATTGAAAACCACCATGCAATTGAACCTAAAAACATACCTAAAAGAACAATAATCATATCAAAAATATTGTAATCAGGTTTTAACACTCTAAAGCCTGAAAATATTGCAAGGAAAGAAAAGATTGTAATTGGGTTTGTAATTGTTAATATAAAAGTTGAAATGTAATCAGATGCTAATTGAGAATGTGTTGTAATTTTATTTAAAAATGGTAAAGGTTTTCTTTCAGCATTGTTATTTTTATATTTAATTGCCTTAATAGCTATCATAATTAATAAACCAGATGCTAACAATTTAAGTATAAAAAGATTATTATTTATAAAATCCAAGATAACAGTTAGCCCAAGGATAGCAATTATTGCAAAGATAACATCTGCAGAAGCTGCACCTAAACCGGAAATAAATCCATATTTTCTACCGTGGTTTACTGCTCTTCTTACACATATTGCACCAACTGGCCCTAATGGCACAGAAACTGCAACACCTATAAAAAGAGCTTTTATAAATGTAATGACCAAATTTTCAATAATAATTAATTGACTTTCTAATATCAATATTCACTCCTATATTTATCTTTAATCTGTAGTAAATAATCATAAGCTGCTTCGTATGTATTAGGTATTTTGCCTTCTAAAATTGCTTCTTCAATTTCCTTTTTAATTTTTCCCACTGTAGGGCAAGGTTTTAAGTTACAAATTTTCATAATTTCTTCTCCACCAACAGGAGATGTGAAAGCTCTTAATCTATCTTTTTCTTTGACTTCTAATACGCGTTTCATAACATTTTCATAATTTGCAAGATAGGCCTCAACTTTTTTAGGGTTGCCGGAAGTAATATCACATCTACATAAAGTGATTAAATCATTTAAGTCGTCTCCAGCCTGCACAATTAGCCTCCTGATAGCAGAATCTGTAACTTGCTGGTTAGCTAATGCGATTGGTCTTAAATGTAAACGGACAAGTTTCTTAACATAATTTAAATGATGAAATGGAAGCTTTAGTCTTCGAAATATTTCTTTCATCATCTTGGCACCAATTTCATCATGGCCATGATAACTCCAGCCGATTCCTTCAATAAACTTTTTAGTACGCGGTTTGGCAATATCATGAACAAGAGCGGCAAACCTTAGCCAAATATTATCCGATACAGCAGCAACATTATCAACAACTTGACAAGTGTGTAAAAAAACATCTTTATGAGCGTAAAGTCCAACTTGCTCAACTCCGGCTAATTCTTCTAATTCAGGGAAAAAATATTTCAATGCACCAGTTTGATACAATAATTTTAGCCCAATGGATGGTGTATCATAAGAAAGAATTTTAAGGAACTCATCCGTTATTCTTTCCTGTGCGACTATTGTTAATCTTTCGGCTAATTTTGATGCAGCCTCTAAAACTTCAGGAACAGGTGCAAATTTTAGTTTAGTAGCAAATCTAAAAGCACGGAGAATACGTAAAGGGTCATCATCAAATGTAATTAATGGATCAATTGGAGTGCGAATGATTTTATTTTCTAAATCATTAATTCCGCTAAATTTATCAATTATTTGGTATCTATTATTTTTACACAGAGATAAGGCAATCGCATTAATAGTAAAATCTCTGCGGTTGATATCATCATCGAAAGTTCCAGTTTCAACAATTGGATTGCGTGAATTTCTATTGTAAGATTCTTTTCTGGCGCCTACAAATTCTAATTTAAAACCTTGATAATCAAAATATGCCGTACCAAATGTTTTAAATATAATCACATTACCAGCATTTAATTTTTTAGCCAGTGTTTCAGCAAATTTAACTCCGTCACCTATAACCATAAAATCGGCTTCTTTTGGTTGCCACCCTAAGAGTAAATCTCTTACAAATCCACCAACAATATACAAATCTATATTTAATTCTTCGGATACTTCCACTGCAACAGATATAAATGGATAATTTTTTAAATTATTGTATAAATTATCAAAATCTGCTTTTTGAATCATAATTTGATACCAACTCCTAATCCATCACCAATTGGATATATGTTTTTTATAAGTTCATTACAACTCATAAATACTCGATTGAATTCTTTAATTTTATAAGCTGAATACTTAAATTCTAAACTTGGTCTTTTTGTTGCAATGTTACCATGCCATAATAAATTATCTATAAGTATGACACCACCTTTATTTAACTTTGGTAATGCTAAATTAAAAAGTTCAATGTAATCTTCTTTATCAGCATCAAGAAATATAAAATCGAATTTTTTATCAAGATTTGGAATAGTTTCTAATGCATCTCCTTCAATTATATTAATTTTGTTTTTTAAACCAGATTTTTTAATATTATCTTTTGCAATTTTGATGTTTGGCTTGCTTTTTTCTAGTGTTATAATTTGAGTATCATCGGATGTATTTTTAGCAATAATGATTGTTGAGTAAGCTATAGCCATTCCTATTTCTAAAACATTTTTAGGTTTGTGAATAATTAACAATTGTTTTAAAAATTCGGCAGAAAGCCAATCAATTATAGGAATTTTATTTTCCTGAGCATAATTTTCTAATTCGCAAAGTAACTCATCCTTTTGTGAGTGGAATGATTTCAAATATTGCAACTGTATTTTATTAATAATTTCTGCCATAAAGTTCTCTATTTTATTAATTTTGCAATTCTATCTAATCTAACACTTCCCAGGAGATTGAAAAAATCGGCAAATGGAATATTAGGATCCCATGACCAATAAGTTATCCAGGCTCTACCAATAATAGCGTCTCGCGGAATTAAGCCCCAAAATCTACTGTCAGCACTATTATCTCTATTATCTCCCATAGCAAAATAGTAATCTTTTTTAAATGTATAATTATCTGTTTTATTGCCATTGATATAAATATCATTACCTCTAACTTCAACTACTTCTTTTCCATATTCTCGGTTTATAGTAGTAGCCCACCATTCAATATTATTCAAATCTAGTTTAATATTCATACCTTTTTTGGGAATTACAAGTGGCCCGTAATTATCTTTATTCCATGGTGCACCTTTTGGAAAAATATTAGGATCAGCTACGCCTCTAGGCAATATTTGATTATCAATATATTGTATATTGGGCGGTATTCTAAACTCTTTGCCATTGACAAATACAACTTTATTTCTTATTTCAATTGTATCTCCTGGAATTGCAATACATCTTTTAATATAATTAATGATTTCTGGGTTCTTGATAATATCACGATCTCCAGGATAATCAAATACAATAACTTCATATCTTTCGGGATCTTTTCCTTTATATAAGGTTGTATAAGGTAAAGATATATTTGTAAACGGAATGTTTCTTGGTGTGTAAATACCATAAACAGCACGATTTACAAGCAAAAAATCGCCTATTAAAATTGTAGTTTCCATTGAACCTGTAGGAACACGGAAAGCCTCTAATAGAGTCATCTTTATCATCATTGCTACAAGAAAAGCGTAAAAAAGTGAACGGAAAAAATAAAGAGTTTTTTTACCACTGGTCTCTTCGTATGCAATTTCTTCCAATGTTTTAATTCCCATGAATCTTCTTATCCAATAAAGTAATTTCGGATGTGTGAATATTTTTTTAAGTTTTTCTTTTAACATTTAAACTCCTATTTTTCAACTTGTAAAACAGCAAGAAAAGCTTCCTGTGGAATTTCAACATTTCCTACTTGTTTCATTCTTTTCTTGCCTTCTTTTTGTTTTTCTAAAAGTTTTCTTTTACGAGTGATATCACCACCATAACATTTAGCGAGCACATCTTTTCTTAAAGGTTTAACAGTAGATCTTGCAATTACTTTTGAACCAATAGCTGCCTGAATTGCAACTTCGAAAAGCTGTCTTGGAATAAGTTCTTTTAATTTATCAACTAATTTTCTTCCCCAATCATAAGCTTTTGAACGGTGAACAATCATAGATAAAGCATCCATAGGATCGCCGTTTATTAAAATATCAAGTTTAATTAAATCTGATTCTCTAAACCCAATGTATTCATAATCAAATGATGCATAACCACGCGTGACAGATTTAAGTTTATCGAAGAAATCAAAAATAATTTCTGCAAGTGGGAATTCATATTGAATATCGACACGAGTAGGATCTAAATAAGTTTGGTTTTTAAATACGCCTCGTTTATCAGTAGCTAATTTCATAATATTTCCAATATATTCTGCTGGTGTAACTATCTGCGCCTTAACATAAGGTTCTTCGATAGCATCAATATCATTAGCTGGTGGTAAATCGTCAGGTTTATCTATAACAATAATTTCACCATTTTTTTTGAGAATTCGATACTCTACGTTTGGTAATGTTGCAATAATATTCTGATTAAACTCTCTGTGCAATCTTTCTTGAACAATCTCCATATGTAAAAGCCCAAGGAAGCCACAACGGAAACCGAATCCTAAAGCCGCAGAAGTTTCAGGAATATAAGTTAATGCAGAATCATTAAGTTTATATTTTTCAAGTGCTTCACGCAAATCTTCAAAATCTTCAGTATTTATTGGATATAACCCACTAAAAACCATAGGTTTAATTTCTTTATAACCGGGTAAAGGTTCATCAGCACCATTTTTGGCTAAAGTTACAGTATCACCAACTTTCATATCACTTAAATTCTTCATACCAGTAATAAGATAACCAACGTTTCCAGCTGTTAGAATAGAATCTTTAATTCTTTTCATTCCAAGGATGCCAATTTCTTCAGCTTCGTACTCTTTGCCAGTAGCGAAAAACTTAACCTTGTCACCTTCTTTGAGAATTCCGTCAAATAATCTAATATAAGCAATAACTCCGCGATATTCATCATAAATGGAATCGAATATTAAAGCTTTTAAAGGTTTATCTGGATCGCCTTTTGGGGCGGGAATTCTTTGCACAATAGCTTCTAAAATTTCATCAACACCTATACGTGCTTTTGCAGATGCAAGAATTATTTCTTCTTCTTTACATCCGATTAGCTCAATAACCTGTGCTTTAACTCTTTCAACTTCGGCACCGGGAAGATCAATTTTATTTAATACGGGTATTATTTCAAGTCCGGCATCTATGGCCAGATAGAGATTACTAATAGTTTGAGCTTCAACACCTTGAGAAGCATCAACAACTAATAAAGCACCTTCGCAAGCAGCAAGCGAACGAGAAACCTCATAAGAAAAATCCACATGTCCAGGTGTATCAATCAAATTTAAGATATATTCTTTACCATCCTTAGCGTTGTATTTCATCTGAATAGCGTGCGCCTTGATAGTAATTCCTCTTTCTTGTTCAAGCTCCAGATCGTCCAAAACTTGTTTTTTTAACTCTCGTTCACTAACAGTTCCTGTTCTTTCAAGAAGACAATCTGCAATTGTTGACTTACCGTGATCTATGTGTGCAATAATGCAAAAATTTCGAATATTTTCCATATACCATTATTTTTTTGTTTCAGAAAATTTTATTTTAGACTTACAAATATAAGCAAAAAAAATAACTTACTTGTAAAAATTCACAAATCGTTTATTGATTTTAATCACATATACTTGCTAAAATACTCTATTGTTGCTTCTAAACCTTTTGCTAAAGACCATTCAGGGCAATAATTTAATTTTTGTTTTGTTAATTCTATACAAGATAAGCTATGTTTAATATCCCCTTTTCTTTCTGGTTGGTATATGACTTTACTTTTACTACCAGTGATTGCTATGATATTATTCACTATATCATTTATTGATGTAACTACCCCTGTTCCAACATTAAATACACCATAAGTTTGAGATTTAGCGGCTAAAATATTAGCCTGGACAACATCTTTAACAAAAACAAAATCTCTTGTTTGTTCGCCATCTCCATAAATTATAATATCCTCGTTTTTAAGAGCTTTGCTAATAAAAATAGGAATAGCAGCAGCATACTGGCTTTTGGGATTTTGTCTCGGCCCGTATACATTAAAATATCTAAGAGCAATCCCATTTAAATTAAAATTTTCACGATAAACATTTAAATAATATTCTCCATCTAACTTAGTAATACCATAAGGTGATTTTGGGTCAGGTCTTAAATCAACCGTTTTGGGACTAATAGGATTTTCACCATACACAGCAGCAGAAGATGAATGAATTACTTTTTTAATATTAAATTTTTTTGCTGCATTTAATACATTTAATAAACCATATATATTTATATTTACACATTCTTCAGGATTATCAATCGATTCTGGAACTGATACCATAGCTGCTAAATGATGGACATAATCAACCCCTTCGAACAAATGTTCTATCTCTTCATAATTTGTAATAGATGTTTTATAAAATTTTACACCTAACTGTTTGATAAATTCATCATTACTTGATCTTAAATTGTCAATAACTATAACTTCTGCCCCTTGCTCTAACCAATATTCGGCGATATGCCCGCCAATAAAGCCTGCTCCTCCTGTTATTAAAACTTTCATTAGTAACTCCTAAAATTCATGTTTAAATCTTATACCAAGTTCTTTAATTTCATTTTGAAATGTAGTACTTTCGATAAGTGGTTGTTTTTGTTCTACACGAAAATAAATTTTTCTTAAAATATTATATTCAAGTTTGATATCTGCTTTTGAAATATCCTGCCACCCTTGTGTAGGACTACCAATAGTATAAGTAAATGCACCAACTTTACCGGATATATAAATTCGTGATTCTTGTCTTTGGTTTTGCCTTATATCAATATTTTTAACAGCATCGCCCAAAATATTATTTGCAACAGCCGTCATAGCAGCACCAACAGCAGCAGTTCCAGCATTAGCCAATAGATTACTTTGGTTTAACAATGTATTTTTATCTAAAGCTGTTAGATCTTTTTTAAATTTACCTGTTACGATAAAAGTTCCAGCATCGATAATATCTTTTTCTGGATCAGCAATATTTTTTTCTATATTACTCCTTCCCATATAAACTTTTATATTATCTGATGATTTTGCAAAACTTTTTCCTAGATCTTTTCGGTAGCCACTTATTTTAATTTTAACAGCTACATCATCGTCAAAATTATTTAATGTATCTATATAATTTGATGTGTAAGTAGCAATTATATCTAATCTTGGATTTGCAATATCAGATTCAAATATTATATCGCCTTCAGCTGTAAATTTTTTAATATAGCTTAAATAAGAATTTTCAGTTAAAGATAATTTGCCCTGTAGAAAACTAGTTCCGTTAACGAATTTATAAACTAATCTACCGGTTAAAAAGGCTACAATTTGTTGATCCAATTCAACAGGGGGCAAAACAATTGTCATTTTATTTTCATCTTCAAGCTCAACAGCAATATCAAAATTCATATTCAAATTTGTTTTTTGTGTTGGTTTTTCCTTAAATTCTTTTTGTGTTGATTTTGCTTGTTTTATTAAGTTTTTTGTCGCCGAAACAGTTGTAAAAGTTGTTAGATTTTGTTTGGGCTCATCGATTGTTTTTATTACAAAATTTATATCATCACTTTCTTCTGTAGAATAGGCAAATTCAGGAAACAATAAAACAACATCAGTATTTCGAATAACTAAACTCCCTTCAGCTTTAGCATTGTATTTATCCAGATAGATTTTAAGCTTATCTTTTGTTTCAAAATACAAATCACCATTAACAGGAGATGCTGAATTTTTAAATCTACTATTTAATAAGGCCAATCCACCATCAATTATAAGTTCAACTTTATTATATTCTAAATTCGTGAAATCGATCATACCATTAGCTTTTAATTTACCACGATTACTAATTCTATCTTTGTTAGTAATTTCCAATTTATCGATATTAATAATATTATTTTCAAACTTTAAATCGGTATTTAAACCATAGGTTAATCTATTTGTAATAACCTTAAAATAGGCATCAGATATTTTCAAAAAACCATTAATAGTTAAATTTTTCAAATTTTCGCCAAAAACATCTATCTCAGCGTTTAATAATCCGCCTTGTTCGCTAACCATAGGAATTATATTACCAAGTGCTTTTAAGTTAAAGTCTTTAGAACTAATTTTAACATCAATAGGTATCTTTTCTTTTACTTTATTAGGATTTCTACCTGCAAGTAATTCAATATCAATTGGATAGTTACCGACAACATTTAAAATAGGCTTATCAAAATTTAAAGTTGTATCAAGAAATATCAATGAATATTCAATATTACCATTATAATAATCAGCTCTAAAATCAACATTACCATATTTTATTTTATTAAAAGATAAATTTTGTATTCCTAATTCCAAAGTAATTGTAGGATTAAATATATTACCATCAATAGAAAATGTAGTATTGATAAGACCATCCATATTTGCAAAATTAGCTTTTCCATCATAAAAATACCTTATTAAATCGCTAATTGGATTTGCGGGCATATTTATACTAAAGTAAATAATACTATCATTAACTTCACCAACTGTTTGGAAACGAGTTTTTTCTCTTCCAAACCAAAATTGTTCAAGAATAACTCTATCTTTATAAATACTTGCAGAAATAGGTTTATTGAGATACCAATCATATTTATTATAATTCAATTTTAATTTATCAAAATTCATTTTATAAACAGTATCAGCAGAAAAATCAAAATTGCAATTTGCACTTAAATCTACGAGAGTATCATAAACAACATCTGAATATATATTTAAATTTTTATTTTCAAGATTAAAGCCAAATTTTAAATCTTTTATATCCTGCTCTGCAAAAATTCTTTTTATCGATAGATCAAATCTTGTAATAAAGTTATTTAAATCTGCATTACCATATCGTTGTTTAATTAAATAATTTGCTTTAAGATCTGATATATAAGTTATAGTGGTATTCTCATCCCTTATATCTATTTTAGAAAAATCAAAATTAAGAGTAGCATTAAAAAATTCATTACTACTACTTAAAACACCGAACAATTCTCCATCAGTATAAATTCTGTAATTGGAAAATATTTTAGAAGCTGCATTTAAATCTTTAAACTTTATGTTATAGCTTATTTCATAATCTTTTAATCTATCTTTTTTTGCTAAAAATAAATTAGTTGTATCAACAAAAGTTGTATCTCCAAAAAGGATTGGATTGAATTGTTTTATTTTTTTAGTAACAATGTAGGTTAATTCTTTAACTTGTGTATTTATCAAGTCACCTGCTAACTTAAAACCACCTCGTGATGTAAACTCTGCATCAAATATATTTGATCTTAATAACAAAGTTTGATATTTAGGGAATGGATTAAATATTTGTGCATCAAGATAAAGATTTCTTACAAGACGCCTATTGAAAAAGGAATTATTCAGCTTAAGAGATAAATCTGCGTTAATAGAATCAATATCAAAACTTCGGCCTTCCAATGATAAATTTAAATTTATAAAAGTGTTATCTAAACTATCACTAACTAACTTTTTTAAATTGATTTTATTTAATTTTCCATCGATTTTATAATAAGGTTGCTTTTTATTAAAATCTACAAAACCTGTTAAAGATATTTCAGCATCATTAACATTATTGTTTAATTCAAATTGAATAATATTCTTATTGATAGTTATTTTATTATAAGTAGTATCAAAAACATATTTATCTAATGTTGATCTTTCAAGCAATAAATTAATATCAGTATTCATCTTAGATAAATCGAATTCTCTTCCTTTTATATGAGTAGTAAAATTTAAATTTGATTTTATATCACTAATACCTTCCAAATTAAATTTTTCAACATTAACTAAAAAATCATAACTGTTGCTATCAGGTCTTAAGTTTAAATATCCTTTTGTATTAATGTTCCCATAATCTGTATTTATAGATATTTCGGGATATATATGGTGTTTATCCCCCCTTGCAAAAGCTTTTATTTTTAAGGTATTTAAATTAAAAGTTTTGATAGCTTCTATATTAAAATCTTTCGCAATTTCAGATAAAGATACTTTACTACTATCAATTTCAATATTGTATTTTATATTATCCGTAATATCCTTTACATTACCTGTTATATTAAGTATAGTTGATTTATGTTTTAAAGAAAATTTTGGAATGTTAATATTATTTAATGTTCCATTTATTTCAGTTTTAATTACTAAATCCAGATAAGCCAGCGTTTTATCAAAAACTAATAAATCTTTACCTACTAATTTTGTATTTAGTTTAATATCAAGATTTGCAAAATTATTATATTGTTTTGCCTTAATACTATCAAAAAGAAAATAATTTTTTAATGCAGCTGATATCTCAATTTTTGAATTATTAGTTTTAAATAGAATATTGGGAATGCTAACTGAATTATTTTTAATTTTAGCAGAAGTTTCAAGGCTAATATTTAAAAGACTACTTAAATTAGTTTCGAAATCTACAGTAAATTTTTTGATATCAAAATAATTAGTATCTAAATATAACTCACCGTTTGTATAAAAATTAAAATTTTTAATAATCAAATTATCCAAAGAAAAGGAATTCTGCAGTGAATTATCCACTCTCCTATTGTAGTTAGCAAATTTTAAGTAAAGATTATCAATTTTAGCATTCTTGATAATAATCAATAATGGAAAAGATGATTTGCTGGTATCTTCAGGAGATGGATTTTTAGCTAAATTATCAAAATTCCAATGCTTAAGGCTATCATCGTGTAACAAAAATATTTTAGGATTGAATAAACTAATCTCTCTTACATAAATTCTTTTAAAAATTAATTGTATTGGGTTGTAATGCAATTGAACTTTATCGACATAAACTAAGGTATCACCATACCTTTTGAGTAAAACATCATCGATAATTATTGATGTAAAAAAAGTACCGTGAATTTTGCCAATGGAAAGTGTTGCATCTAATTCTTCATTTGCGGCTTTTATTATTTCTTTACGAAGTGTATCTTTAAACCAATCTGTTTGCAAAATAAAAAAGATAATTGTAAATAATACTAATATGATACCTAAGAGAATATTTGCAAAATTAATTATATGTCTAAAAAAATTTCTTTTCTTAGAAGCCTTTTCTTTTTTTGTTAAAAAAGCAAAGATTTTTTTTATAAATTGAACAATACTATCAAAAAATAAACTTATTTTATTTTTGGGGTTATCAGTTTTATTATCTATTACTGATAATTTTTTCCTAAATATTCTAAAATTTTTGATTTTATCAAAAGATTTTTGAAAAATATTTTTTAGTTTTAATTTCATTTATAAGTTTCAAGGATTTTCTTAATGATATTGCTTGTTGATTGCTGAACAACAAATTCAATATTAAGAACTTTTCCACCATTGGCTTCAACTATATCTCTTCCTACAATATTTTCAATAGACCAATCAGCACCTTTAACAAGAACATCCGGGACAATAGTTTTTATAATTTCATAAGGAGTATCTTCATCAAAAAAACTCACATAATCAACTGCTTTTAAATTATCAACAACAAAAGCTCGCTGGTCTTGTGGAATTACAGGACGATTTTTACCTTTTATTCTTTTAATAGAAGCATCCGAATTTAACCCTACTATTAAAATATCACCTTTTTCCTTTGCTTTGTTGAGATAATCAATATGGCCTGCGTGCAGAATATCGAAACAACCATTTGTAAAAACAACTTTTTTCCCTTCAGGCTTCAATTTATTTCTTATTTCAACCAGTTCACTCCAGTTTGCTATAATCATAATATTGTAATCTCCATTTTATCATTTGTAATTTCATTAAGTAAAGTCTCTTTTTCTATTGGAACAACTCCAACCTGTTCACAAACTATCCCACCAGCTAAATTACCAAGATAAGTGGCCTCAAAAATAGAAGCACCAGCTGCTAATGAACAAGTTAAAGTTGAAATTACAGTATCGCCTGCGCCGGAAACATCCGCAACTTTTCTAGCTTTTGTAGGAATTTTAGAGAATTTATTTTCACTATCAAAAATAGCGGCGCCTTCTTCGGAAAGAGTTATTAATACATATTTACTTTTAAGTCTTTCTATCAATTCCAACCCAGCATTTTTTAAATCTTCTTCATTTTCGATAGTAATACCCAGGGCATCTTCTGTTTCTTTTCGATTAGGTTTCATTAAAGTAACATTTTTATATTCAAAGAAATTTTTAAATTTTGGATCAACAGTAACAATTTTATTATGCTGATTAGCAATTTCAATAACTCTGTGGATCAAATCTTTTGTTAAAACACCTTTGTTATAATCTTGTAGTAAAATTGCATCAATGTTATTAATATTTTTTTCAATATTTTTTACAATTGCATCCTGCGCTTTTTGAGATATTTCATCAGAAATTTCACTATCTATTCTGACAAGTTGCTGTGTATGTGCAATAACTCGTGTTTTTGTAGTAGTTGGCCTTTTGGCATCTATAAAGAGATATTCTGAACTCATCCCAGATTGCTCGAGTAATGAAATAAATGTAGAACCATTATTGTCATTACCAATCACACCATACAAAAGCGGTTTAGCTCCTAATTTTTGTATATTATAAGCACAGTTAGCAGCACCACCAAATCTAAAAAACTCACTTTTTACATTTACAACAGGAACAGGAGCTTCAGGAGAAATTCTTTTTACAGTTCCTGTTATATAGCTATCTAACATAACATCGCCAATTATAGCTATTCTTAAATCTTTAAATCTTTCAACAATGCTTGCAAGATTATCTTTTTTAAGAATCACTTAAAACCTCATTTTTATTAAAAAAAGCAAAATTGTTAGTAAAATCTATAAAATACAATCCACTATCAGTACCAATCCAAAGGATTTTACCATCAAAAACTAGTGAAGAAATTTTTGCATTATTTTGTTCTTCGGTAGGGATAACTATAATAGAATCATTAATTGTATTTATAAACGCTAAACCCTTAGAAATTTCAGATTTAGTAAACTTATCTGATGTGTAAGTTGAAGCAATTATATAATGCCCAACTCTTGTCAAGGCATAAATACCATTTGCTGGTAATCCTTTTTGCTCATCATACTTATCCCAGATGGAGCGTCTATCAAATCTGTATATACCACCTAAATTGAAATTAGGTCTTTTAGCCGTTCTAAATTCATCTAAACCAAACCAGATGTAATTACTAACAAACACCATATCAGATACACTTACATACTCACCATCAACTCTTAAATTTTCTTCACGGTTATTATAATATTGAATTGAACCAGGTTTATCTATATCAAATCTTTTGTTATATTTGTGCAATCCTGCTTCTGTTCCAAACCAAACAACGGAGTCACCTTCCAGTTTTATCATTTTAATGTTGTTGGATTTAGGATCATTATTTACCGTTAAATCGTAATCGTAATATCTTTTTTCTTTTAAATCAAACCTTGATAAATTAACAAATCTACCAATCCATAAATTATTACTGAAAGGATCATAAGCTAAAGCTCTTATCCAATTGCCGTATTCGCCACCACGACTAAACTTCCTTTTCGACCATTGTTCTGTTTCTCTATCAAAAATATATAAACCATCAGTACTACCAGCCCATACATATTCATCTGAAGCAGCAATACATTCAAAAATATCACTATCTAACGCACTTAGTTTAATTGAGTAGTTTTTTACTTCTTTGTTATTTAAATTAATAAGATAAATTCCACTACCTTCGGTTGCTATCCATAACTCATTATTGTAAATAGTCATTTGCTTGATTTTTACACCTTCAGGGAGCAAATCACTGCTTACAATAAATTTTGCAAAGGTAGTGGAAATTATCAACAATAAAAATAATTTTAATTTCCACATATCTTTTTTGCATATTATTCTTAATCTACAAAAATAAGAAATTTTTATAAAAAAACATAATATGCAATATATCGCACTAAAAACAAGAGATATTTAATTTTTTACAGCAACTAATACAATGTTATACATTTTAATGTATATTATTACATTATACTATGTATCTTAGTAACTTTTATACTATTATACTTGTATAATTATACATTTTTATATTCTTTTGTATAAAAGAAATGGAGAATTCTATGAAAGAAGTAATTAAAAAAGCCGGTATTTTAATTGAAGCATTGCCTTATATTAAAGACTTTTATGGTAAAAAAGTAGTTATAAAATTTGGCGGTTCTGCATTAAAATTTGAAGATGTAAAAAACTCTGTTATTGAAGATATCGTTTTAATGAAATATGTCGGTATTTCTCCAATAATCGTTCATGGCGGCGGACCGGAAATTAATAGCTTTCTTAAAAAACTAAACATTGCACCTAAATTTATTAATGGCCTACGAGTAACTGATAAAGATACAATGGAAGTAGTTGAGATGGTTCTTTCCGGAAAAACAAATAAAGATTTGGTTGCAAGATTCCAAAAACACGGAGTTAACGCGGTAGGACTTTCTGGAAAAGATGGTAATATTTTAATAGCTAAACACACTAATATACCCGGCCACGAAAATAGCTATGTGGGAGACATAATTGAAGTAAATACAAAATTATTAGATATCCTTATACAAAATGATTTTATTCCAGTTATCGCACCAATAGGAACTGACAAAGATGCGAATACATATAACATTAACGCCGATTATGCAGCTGTATCAATAGCTTCTGCAATACAGGCTGAAAAACTGGTGTTTATGACAGATGTAAAAGGAATTATGAAAGATATTAATGACGAATCTACATTATACAATAAACTAACTGTTGACGAAGCCGAAACTTTAATTAAAGACGGTATTGTTAGTGGTGGAATGATACCTAAAATTAATTGCTGCGTTCAAGCAGTAAAAGAAGGTGTAAAAAGAGTTCACATTTTAGATGGCATTGTCGAACACTCTTTACTCCTTGAAATATTCACACAAGAAGGCGTTGGAACTATGTTTTATTAATTATTAATTAAATAACATATAGTTACAAAAATACAATCTTTAGAATTACTTCATCTTGTTTCTATAATTTAAATTATAACAAATTACTTCAAGTATATCATCTTAATAATTTTAGTTATTCTTAGTGTTACTAATCTGCAAAGATATATTCCGGCTGGTAAATTTTCAGCATTAAATTCTGTTATATATTCACCTTTGGTCTTATATCCATTATATAAAATATTTACAAGCTGGCCATTAATATTATAAATTTCAAGTTTGATATTACCATCTTCTGGCAAATAATATCTTATCTTTGTTGATGGATTAAATGGATTTGGATAATTCTGCTCCAATACATAATTCGTCTCCTCTTTCCTTTTTACCTCTATATCGCCTACATACTCATATTTACCATCATTATCTACTTGTTTTAATCTGTATCTTACAATTCGCAACCTTTTTGTTTCTCTATCTATGTATTCATATCTGTTTCCTATTTCACTTGTGCCACATCCTTCTACTTCTGCTATTTTTCCCCAGTTGCCAGCATCATATCTTTCTATTTCAAACCTGTTATTATTTATCTCACTTTTTGTTATCCACTCCAATTTAATGCCATCGGTAATACTATATCCAATAAATGAACCAGCTACTAACTCTACTGGTAATGGTGCTGCCATACAATCATACGCACCTATGCCATTATTTGTTGCTAATACATAAACAGTATATTTACCAGAAGATTCGCGGTAAAATACATCACCAGTTGAATTAGCATTACTTACATTTCCTAATCTTTGTGTTTTACCATAAATATCTGCTACTGTTACATTAGCAAGTCCATTTGTTACATCTACTAATATCATACATTGACCATTCGGATCATCTGCTGTATTATTACTTAAAAATGTCATTAAATATCTCTTTGCCCCTACTGTAAATGTTTTTATTGCATTTGATGTAGTTGGAATAATAGCTCCACTAATAGAACCTTTATTTGTTCCATCAGCTCCAAATAATGTTGGATTTATTGAATTCCCATTAACATAAAAATCTTCATTACCAACTCCAAATGGTGCTACACTTGCTGATGGTCCAACACTTGATACTCCACTTAAAGTAATTACTGTAGGTGTGCTATTCAAATTGCCGTTCGTAATTGTCCACTTCAATACTTTATTACTATTACTTGCAGCTGCATAAATTGCCGCATTACCGTTTAAATTACCAATAACTGTAAAATTATCTCCATACCTTAAATTTTCACTATTTGCATAATCTATATATACAGTTGGTGCACTACTTACATTATCCCATTTATAAATTTTGAAGTTATAATTGCTACTTGTTGTTAGATTACACGCCAGTATCTTTCCATCCCAGCTTGTTTCTATATCATTTAATGGATATGTTCCGCCGCTTATTCCTGTTACATTTAACTCACCTATTTCACTTAAATCATCCCATTTCAAGCGTTTTACTTTTAGACCATCTTTTCTACTTACTACAAGTATTTCGTTGTTTGTATAAGCAATACCTCTTTCCGTTGATTGATCCCCAAACCAACTCGGTAAAGTATTATTACTGGATTTTTTTTCAAAAATCGTATAAAAATTAGAAAGTATCGGAACAATATCAGATTTATTGCTTTCAACACCATAATTACTAATTGTAGTAACACAATAATAGTAGGTTACACCTGGTTGAATATTATAATCATCATAAAATAATTTATCTTTATATACAATATGAGCAATATTAGCAGAATTAGAAATATCAATATTTGGTGATGTAGATTTATAAATCACATAAAATCTTGGTTCATTGCTTTGATTGAAATATGTTGCAGCATTCCAGCTTATCCTTTTATAATTTGAAAAATTTGTTAAAGTTAACCCACTTGGAGGATTAGGCTGCGTATTATTTAGCCAGCTTAGTGCAAAACTTAATGCTTTATCTTTATAAAAAGTGTCTGTAAGTTGTATTTTTAAGTTTAAATCATTATTAACCATTTGCCCTGCTCTATAAAAAATTGTCCCACTTATTTTAGAATTTGACCTATCGTGCAAAATTTGAATTGGTAATTCACTTGTTGTATAAGACACATTTAAACTTTTGCTTGGTACAAACAGTCTATTTTTAGCATAACATTGATCAGCCCACCAATTAGAAAGAGTAATATAATCCTGTGAACCGCCTATTTTCCAATATAATTGGGGAGAAAGATAATCTACATAACCTCCATTTAACCAGGCTAATGCATCACAATATATTGTGCTATATGCATCCATACCAGTTATTCCTGAAGGAACTCCATTTTTCCATATACCAAACGGACTTATACCAAATTTTACCCATTGTTTTGTAGATTTAATTTCGTTATAAACAGCTTGTATCAACATATTAACATTATTCCTTCGCCAATCTCCAATATTTGAAAATCCTCTTGGATATGCATTAAATGTAGCCTGATCTTCGTTTGTAATTGTTGGAGAATAAGGGTAAAAATAATCATCAAACACTATCCCATCAACATCATATTTTGTAATTACATCACTTACAATACTTTTAATGTAATCTATAACTTCCATTAAACCAGGATTTAAAATTTTTGCACTACCACCAATCGTTAAAACCCAGGATGGATATTTATTTACAGGATGATTAGCATGCACAGCAGTACTGGTGCTTGTTTGAACTCTATATGGATTTATCCAGGCATGTAATTCCATTCCTCTTTTGTGTGCTTCTTCTATTGCAAATTGAAGTGGATCCCAATACGGATTTGGTGCTGTTCCTTCTGTCCCAGTTAGCCAATATGACCATGGTTCATATGCTGAATTATATAATGCATCACAATTTGGTCTAATCTGTAACATAACAGCATTAAACCCTGCCGCTTTGAGTTGATCAAGCATATTAATTAATTCATTTTTTTGAGTAGTTTGAGAACTCACTCCCCTTGTTTTTGGCCAATCTAAATTCCATACACTTGCAAACCACGCCGCCCTAAATTCTCTTTTGGGTGCTGAAAAAATAAAAATACTAAAAAATAAAATTATCAATACTTTCTTCATATAACTTACCCCTATTTGATATTAAATTAAAGCCCATTCTGCTTTTTATCCCCCGCTTAAACAGAATGGGCATGTTGTTGAGATTGTTTGCCATTTATTGAAATTAACTTCAATTTATTAATTAACAATCATAAATTAACCTATTTTTTCGGAAATTTCAAGAATAAACTTAATTAGAACCATTAAATATTTGTTAATTCAAATTATATTGTATTTTCAAAGGAACATTTAAGACATTTTTATTCATAAAATATTATTTATTAAATAACAAAGAGTTATAAAATCGGGCTTAAATTCTAAAAATACATTAAATATTCGTAAAAACATTTTTATTCTAATATTAACCATAAATAAAACTTATATTTATCTTTTTTTGGCATATGGGGCAAATCAACTAATCGTAATAAAAATTTATTATTGATTTAAAATTAAAAAAGGGGCTATTTGAAAAGCCCCTTTTTATCTTAATACGCTTACGACCAAGTTATAACTCCAAGATGGAATTGACTGATAAGCATTTCATTTTTTGGAAGGATTCTGATTGTATAACCATACTTACCTGTTTCACTGCATTCAATATCAGCTGCATAAGTATAAACACTTCCGCCATTTTTAGGATTAACAACCTTCATAACTTTAACTTTATTGACATTAAATTCGTGTTGTTTATCTACAGGACCATAATAAACCTGAACATCTACATCATTAGGTGTTAACCCTGACAAATCAACTTCAGCAGTTACTTTAAATGCAGTATTTACTTTTACATCATGTAGATTTTCATCGCCTTTGATATAATTTATTTTGATATTTTTCCATTCTCTGATAACTTTTAATTCCCACTCGGTTAATTCTCTTGCAAGTTCCCAATTATTATTTTCGAATGCTTTATATTTATCTGCAGCTTCTTTATAGAATTTTTCATAATATTCTTGAACCATTCTATGTGTATTAAAGAATGGGGCAAGATTTTTTATAGATGACTTCATATATCCTACCCAACCTCTTGGAATTCTATCCTTTCCACGAGTATAGAATAAAGGTAGGATTTCATTTTCAATTACTGTATACATTGCAGAAGATTCAACTTCATCATGATATTCATGATCAGTGTACTCTTCGCCATTACCTATCTTCCAACCTAAATGAAGATCAGCATTATAAGCTTCATCCCACCAGCCATCAAGAACACTAAAGTTTAATCCACCATTAGCAATAACCTTCATTCCAGATGTACCAGAAGCTTCGAGAGGTCTTCTTGGGTTGTTAAGCCAAATATCACAACCTTCTGTCATATATCTAGCTACATTCATATCATAGTTTTCAATAAATACTACTTTTCCTCTAAATCTTTCATCTTTAGTATACTGATAGATTTCTTGAATGATTTTTTTACCATCTACATCTTGAGGGTGTGCCTTACCTGCAATAATAATCTGAACAGGTCTTTCTGGATTATTCAAAATAGCAGCTAATCTATCAGGATCTTTAAATAATAATGTTGCTCTTTTATAAGTAGCAAATCTTCTAGCAAAACCAATAGTTAAAGCAGAAGGATTCAAGGCTTCTGAAGCAAAAACTAATTCCTGGCTAGAGCTACCTTTTTCTTTAGCTTGTTTGATTAATCTCTTACGGATAAATGCAACTAATCTTTCTCTTCTTCTTTCATGTGTACGCCATAGTTCATCATCTGGGATTTCTTCAACTTTAGCCCAAACAGTTTTATCTGTAGGATCTTCAATAAACCTTTCACCTAAATATCTTCTATAAAGTTCTTCCATATCTCTAGAAAGGTGTGATCTTGTATGAACACCATTAGTAATATAATCTATTGGAATTTCATCGAAAGGAACACCAGGGAAACCATGAGCCCACATCTTTCTAGATACTTGACCATGTAATCTACTAACACCATTTACAAAGCCAGAAGTATTCATAGCTAAATGAGCCATATTAAATTCATGGCTTGTTTTACCTTTTTCTAAAGTTCCAAGTTGATAAAATCTATCGTTACTAATTTTTAATTCATTTCTATAATAATTGCCAAAATATTTTTCAATTAATTCATTTGGAAATACATCAATACCAGCTGGTACTGGAGTATGGGTTGTAAAAATATTTGTATAAAAACCAACCAATCTTGCCTCATCAAAGGTCAACCCATTTTCTTGCATTGCAATTCTTATTTTTTCTAAGGACAAGAAAGCTGAGTGCCCTTCATTTAAATGACATACTAAAGGATTATAACCTAATCTTCTTATTGCTCTTAAACCACCAATACCGATTAAAATTTCTTGTTGAATTCTTGTTTCTTTATTACCTCCGTATAGAGCTCTTGTTATATTTTGATCTTCCGGTGAGTTTTGAGGAATTTTTGTATCCATTAAGAATAAAGGAACTCTACCAACTTGAATTTTCCATATTTGATAATATACTTTTCTGCCTGGAAAATCTAAATCTAAAATTATAGGATCTCCATTTTCATCTGTTACCAATTGCATTGGTAAATTATAGAAATCATTAATATCATATCTTTCTTGTTGCCATCCGTCAGCATTCAAATATTGTTGTGTATAACCTTCTTTATACAATAAACCAACAGCAACCAAAGGTAAACCTAAATCACTAGCAGATTTTAAATGATCACCTGCTAATATACCTAAACCACCTGAATATGTTTGCAAGCATTCTGTTAAACCAAATTCAGCTGAAAAATACGCAATACATTGATTTGTTTTTCTTCTGGAACCATAATTTTTTTGATACCAGGTATTTTTGGATTCCATGTAGAGTTGAAAATGTTGATATACGCGATTTAAAGATGAAACAAAAGCTTCATCCTCAGCAGCTTGTTGCAATCTTGCTTGTGTAACTTTACCAAGCATCAAAACAGGATTGTGGTACGTAGATTCCCATAAATCAGAATCTAATCTGCGGAAAATATCAACCGCTTCGATATTCCAGGACCACCAAACATTATAAGCCAACTCTCTTAATGGCTCTAATTTCTTTGGTAAATCTGAAACTACTGTAAAATCCCCTACGAACTTTTGCATTTCTACTCCATTTTTTTAACTTTATTTATATTGCAAAATGTAAATATAACAATTTTTGATTAAAATTAAAAAATATTTATTTTACTCTGTATAATTCGTGCAAATTATTTTATTCTTATCAATTATCAAATATAAGTTATCATTAATTACAAAATATGATGATTTAATCATTTTGTTACTTTTGTTTAATACAATTTTATCAACAACCTTCTGCAATTCGTTATTATAAACCACTAAAGTATTGGCATAATTTCCTTGTATTTTTTCTTGAAAACTAATATAATAATATTTATTGTTTTCAATTACTTCGATTTCATTCAAAAGATAAGAGCTATTACTTGTTAATTTTTCTATAACGCTATAGATATTTTCGTCATCTATTTCATCATAATAGAGAGGATAAAGATAATTTTTGTAAATATAGCTATTATCAATACTATTAAAAATATTTTCTATACTCTTAGTATCTGTAATAACATCACTTACTTTTCCTGTATTAATTTCATATACTTTAATTTCTTCGCCTAACATTTTATGCATTATTGTATAAATTTTATCATTTTTTACAGTAACAAACTTTTCAAACTCATTCTTCCATAAAATTTCTTTTTTATTTATATCAAAAATTGCTACACCTTTATGATATGGCATTTCGGGAGTTTGATACCAATGAAAAATAATTTTATCACGATACAATTGTTCAATTCCAACCCAGGATTTTTCTTCGAATTGATAATCCTTAAGAATAATTTCATTATTGGATGTATCTAATACACTAAAAAAAGCTTCTTTGTTGGCTCTTTCTTCGATAGCTACTAAATTACCACCTGATAAATGTATTTGCCAGATTGTTCTGTTGTTATCTATTATTGTTTTAAGCATAAACTACTAAAAAGTTGTTGTTAAACCAAATTTATTTACACCGCCAATTTTACCATAAGATGAATATGAGTAATCTATAACATAATTTTTTACGTTAATACCTATTCCAAAATTAAATCCTGCCAAACCGGCTGTATTATTTATCATCAAATCTTTTCTTTTAGAGTTATCATAACTAAATCTTGTAGTTATAATTTTGCCCAATTTTATTTCTGTACCAATAGATATTTTTTCTAAATGCTTAATAAAACTCATAGAATTTGTGATATTATCAACAGCAAAGTAAATATTAGCTGGGACCCCTCTCAATTTATAATTTCCACCTATCTGGATATTAAAAGGTAAATTTTCTCGTTTACCACTATATGTACTTAATTGAAATCCTATATCCTTTAAAACTAAAGAAAGATTTAATTCCTTAGTATTATTTAAATAATTTATTCCAAAATCAAAAGAAATCCCAGTTGAACTATAATTTTCGATTTTTGAATATATAAATTTTGCATTGCCACCATAATAAAAATTATCATCCATTTTTGCAGATAAACCAAAATATATTGCAATATCAACAGGATTAAAAGTACCTAATGAGTTAGCAAATTCATCATATCTATCAATTTTTCCATAATCTACAGCAATTAAACCTACACCATAATTAAATTGTTTATCATTAAATGAAGTTGTCAAAGATGTGAACTTAATATCACTCAAATAGCTTACGAAAGAAAATGAAGTACGATATTTTTCAACACCAAATAAGCCTGCAGGATTACTAAAAATTACATTTGGGTCATCATAATTAGCTATAAATCCATTTCCTATTGATGTAGCTCGAGGACTTGGTTGTAATTTTAAGAATTGATAGACATCCGCAAAACCTTGGAACGATATTATTAAAAGTACAAACAATATTTTTTTCATAAAACTCATAAAATTTGGTTTTTAAATATAAGAATTTTCTAAAAATTAATTCCAATTTATTTTTGTATGGATATTTAAGAAAGCGAAAACTTCTAAACATTTACAAATTAAGTATTATTTTATTCATGTTGACAAATAAAAATTATCTACAATCTTAAAGTAAATAAAAATCTATGAATACCTAAACTTCATTATATTGATTTGGTAACATAATTTACGTTAAATTTAACATAAACTCTGTTTAGAAATCAATCCGGTAAAAGGAACCATGTTAAATTTAACGTAAATCTTTTTAAGAAGTCAATCCGGTAAAAGCACTTGTGTTAAAGTCCTGTTAAAAATTAAATACAAATACATTTCATAAAAGAAAATACGTTCACTTGATGATAATTTTAACACAATAAGCCCATTATTTAACGTAAAGTGTGATAGCTTTGTTTTACTTTCCTGTTAATTTATGTAAAATTCAAAACAATTCAAGTTCAATTATTATAAAATTGTTTTACATAACTAATCATCTAAAATATGCCTGTTACAAATATATAAACATTGTTTTACCTCTGTGTTTCTTTTAACATCATGGCTATTTACTTTTAATCACAATAACTCTTTCATTAAATTTAGTAAATTAAAAATTATTACTTCATTTATTGTTATATTCAAGAAAATTCATTATATTAAGTATAAAATTGGATTTAAATATGAAAAAAATAATGACCTTAATAATGTTCAATATATATCTTTTAGCACAAGGTATTGGACGGTTTGAAACACCAGATGATTATAAACAAATAGATAATTTCCGTCCACAAAATTATTTAAGTTTAAATATCATTTTTAATGATGGCGGCTTTGGATTAGGAACAATTTTCAGAAAAGAATTAACCAAAGATTTATCTTTGTATACAGAACTTTTTATGTCTGAATCTAAAGATAATGAAATTGAAATTTTTAATCCCTGGACCGGACAATTTGAAGCTATAAACAAAAAAAATAGAATTCTAATTGCACCTTTTAATTTTGGTATACAATACCGCCTATTTACAGATATTATCACAGAAACTTTTAGACCTTATATAGGCGCAAGTATTGGCCCAACATTTGTAATGGTAACCCCATATTATAAAGAATTTTTCTCCGCTTTTGGCTCTGGGACATATTATATAGCTGCAAGTGGTTCGATTAGTTTTGGCTCATATATTGGAAAAATTGATAATTCACTATTTGGTTTGGAAGCAAGATATTATTTTATCAAAATGTTAAATAATAATGGAGTTGAAGGTTTATATAATACATATAGAAAAAATCTCGGTGGTTTTTACCTTAATATTATTATAGGTACAAGTATTTAAATCTTGCTTTTTATATAGATATTTATTATATTTGTAAACCTGATTTATGCACCCGTAGCTCAATTGGATAGAGCGTTTGACTACGGATCAAAAGGTTGAGGGTTCGAATCCTTCCGGGTGTACTGCAAAAAAGGCTTTAGAGTTAATTCTAAAGCCTTTTTTATTATATGCTTAAATAAACATCTATGCAAAATATATTTTAAATATTTATATCGACTTTTATCTTAACTCCTTGCAATTTGTAAATTAACCAACAACTTAACTGATTTTCTCCCATACAATATCTTTAATATTTCTATTTTCATGATCAAATTTTATCCCTACTAGATATATCTCTTTCCCTTGATTTAAGTATTTTTCATAATATTTCCTTTCTTTTATCTGCTCTAATGGATTTTCGCCTTTCACCTTAAACTCAAATATATAAA